>ENA-OSJC01001592-OSJC01001592.1-marine-metagenome-genome-assembly--contig:-NODE-1592-length-18349-cov-4.471049_pt1 | contig 18349 bp, 18 predicted proteins | sample MGYA00237885_ERZ534234 | MGnify/ENA primary metagenome ERZ534234 (study PRJEB26413, sample SAMN06343907) | marine metagenome | isolation source: coastal waters | place: Atlantic Ocean: West Antarctic... | reverse complement strand
TTAACAAACACTGAAAGAGAAAAACTAAAACTACTAGATTTAAATCAATTTTTTTAATAAATAATTGTTGTTCATTTATTAAACATGAGTTATATATAATTGCATAAATTGCCTTTTAAAGCCTTTATTGTAATATTTTGAGCTCATTATTATTTTTAATCTCATGAATAAAACTTTTATTAAGATAATATTTTATATCAAAGAATTTTTTTAAGAACAGGTAGGTTTTAATGGTATTAGGGCAAATTATATGAAAGTACTAGTAACTGGTGCAGCTGGGTTTATTGGTTCTGCACTTTCAATAAGGCTATTAGAAAGAGGTGACAAGGTGGTTGGCATTGATAATCATAATGATTATTATGATCCTGTGCTGAAAGAATCACGTCTAGAGCGGCATAAAGATCATGAAAACTATACTCATATCAGAATAGATATTGAGAATGGCCAAGCTATTTTAGAATTATTTAAAGATCATCAATTTGATGGAGTAGTTAATTTAGCTGCACAGGCAGGAGTTCGATACTCAATTGAAAATCCACTCGCATATATTAATACTAATATAGTTGGTTTTAGCTATATTTTGGAAGGTTGTAGGTATAACAATGTCAAGCATCTTGTGTATGCTTCTAGCAGCTCAGTCTATGGCTCTAATACAAAAATGCCGTTTTCAATCCATGATAATGTTGATCATCCACTTAGCCTTTATGCTGCAAGCAAGAAAGCCAACGAACTAATGGCACATAGCTATAGTCATTTATATAGTTTGCCAACTACAGGATTGCGTTTTTTTACAGTTTATGGTCCTTGGGGCCGACCAGATATGGCACTTTTTAAGTTCACAAAGGCTATATTATCAGGCGAAAAAATTCAAGTATTCAATTATGGTAAGCATACTCGTGACTTTACATATATTGATGATATTGTTGAAGGGGTTATTAGGACTTTAGATAAGCCTGCACAGCCTAATCCAAATTGGAGCGGCGATAATCCTGATCCAGGGAGTTCAATGGCACCTTGGCGTGTCTATAATATTGGGAATAATTCTCCTATTAAACTTATGGATTATATTGAAGCATTAGAGGCTGTAATTGGAATTAAAGCTAATAAAGAATTGCTGCCACTTCAGCCAGGAGACGTCCCAGATACTTATGCAGATGTTGATGATTTTGTGGAAGAGTTTGATTATAAGCCTTCAATGAAAGTAGAAATAGGTGTGAAAAATTTTGTCTCTTGGTATAAGAATTATTATTAAATAATGAAATTTAATTATAAAATCTGCATAATTGGCCTTGGGTATGTTGGCCTTCCACTGGCTGTAGAATTTAGTAAAAAATATCAGGTAATTGGCTATGATATAAATCAGTCCAGAATTAATGAACTTGAAAATGGTTATGATTCAACATTAGAGGTTGAGTCTTTTGAGCTAGAAGCAGCTACAGGCTTAAGTCTTACAACTGATCTTGAAGAAATCTCAAGCTGTAATATCTATATTATTACTGTACCAACACCAATTGATGAGAACAACAAACCGAATTTAGAGCCACTTAAAAAAGCCAGCGAAACAGTTGGCAAGGTTCTGAAAAATGGAGATATTGTTATTTATGAGTCAACTGTATATCCAGGAGCAACAGAAGAAGTTTGTGTGCCAATATTAGAAAATATAAGTGGCCTTAAATACCTTTCTGAGTTAATAGGTTTAAATATTGAAAGTTCATTATTGAGCCAAGATCAAGCCAAAGGTTTTTATTGTGGTTATTCACCAGAACGAATTAACCCAGGAGATAAAGAGCATCGATTAATAGATATTAAAAAAATAACTTCAGGTTCAACTGTTGAATCAGCAAATATTATTGATAATCTTTATAAAGAAATAATAACTGCGGGTACACATAAAGCAAGTAGCATTAAAATTGCTGAAGCTGCAAAAGTCATTGAAAATACGCAGCGGGATGTCAATATTGCCCTGATTAACGAACTTTCACTTATTTTTCATAAATTAGATATTGATACTGAATCTGTATTAGAAGCAGCCAAAACCAAATGGAATTTTTTGCCTTTTACTCCGGGTTTGGTAGGAGGTCACTGTATTGGTGTGGATCCTTATTACCTTACTCATAAAGCAATTGAAGCTGGCTATACTCCTGAAATAATTCTTGCAGGAAGAAAAATAAATGACAATATGGGTCATCATGTAGTGGAGCGTGTTTGTGACTTGATGAGTAAAAAAGGCATTCCTATTTCTGATAGTAATATCTTAATAATGGGCTTAACCTTTAAAGAAAATTGTCCTGATATACGAAATACTCGTGTAGTAGACTTGTATAAATTGTTTGTTAATTTTAATTGTAATGTTGAAGTTTATGACCCTTTGGTGAATGTATCACAAGCTATTTCAGAATATAAAATTGAACCAATTAAATATCCTAAAAATAATTATTATGATGCAATAGTTATGGCAGTTGCGCATAATAAGTTTAAGGAACTTCCTTTGAAAGTTATTAATGCGTTTGGAAAGACTAATCATGTTCTTTTTGATATTAAACATATTTATAAGTTGAATGAAGTTGATGGAAGGCTATGAAAATTACCCTTAATATTATTAAAAACATGGAATTTTATAAAGTAGAAGATGAAGCAAAGTAAAGAATTTCGCCAAACAAAAAAATTGTTGTCTTTTCTAAGCAAGAAGAGAAGAGTTCAATTCAATTTTATTCTTATTCTTATGATTTTTGGCTCACTCTCTGAAGTCGCTAGTATAGGCTTGGTTATTCCATTTTTAGGGGCATTGACAACACCTGAAATAATTTATCAAAACCAATTTCTCTCTCCTATTTTTGAGTATTTTAAGCTTACTTCACCAGAACAATTATTACTCCCCTTTACTGCAATGTTTATTGTTGCTGTAGTTATCTCTGGAATTATTAGACTGACACTTCTTTATGTAACAATACGTTTTTCAAATGCAATAGGGCATGACTTTGGTATTAATGTATATCGTCGAACCCTTTACCAAAGTTACTCTGCACACGCTAATCAAAACAGTAGTGAAATAGTCAATGGTGTTATTCTGAAGGTTAACTTAATTACTGGGGGAGTTATTAAGCCACTGTTGAATATATTAAGCACATCGCTCATAATGATAGGCATAATTACTACGTTATTAATTATCGATATGTCTACTTCCCTAGCTGCACTTGGAGGGTTTTCTTTAATATATTTTTTAGTAATTAAATATACTCGTAAAAGTCTTCAGAGAAATAGTCAACATATAGCGCAATATTCCACTCTTATGATTAAATCATTACAGGAGGGGCTTGGAGGTATTAGGGATATAATTATTGATGGGACACAGAATTTCTTTTGTAAAATCTTTGGAACTTCTGATCTTGCTTTGAGAAAAGCAAGTGGTGTTAATCTTTTTATTGCTGGGAGTCCTCGTTATATTATGGAGGCTTTAGGCATGACTTTGATAGCAGTATTGGCATATTCTTTAAGAGTGAATACTAGTGATTTTAATTATGTTATTCCTACTTTAGGAGCATTTGCATTAGGTGCTCAACGACTACTCCCAACAATGCAATTATTATATGACTCTTATACTAGTATAAGAGGCGTACAAGCATCATTAACAGATGTATTAAAACTTCTTAACCAAAAGTTACCAGATTATATTGATAAGCCTTTAACTGATTTAAGCAATATTAAAAATAATATTGTTTTAAAAAATATGAGTTTTAGATATTCGAATGACTTGCCTTTGGTGCTTGATAATATAAACTTAAGTTTTAAAAAAGGCTCTAGAATTGGCTTTGCTGGAGTTACTGGCAGTGGTAAAAGTACATTATTAGATATTCTAATGGGTCTTATTTCACCTTCAAGTGGTCAGTTGTTAGTTGACAATAAAGTTATTGAAGAAAAAAATCTATCTGGATGGTGGAGAAATATTGCTCATGTGCCTCAATCTATTTATCTTTCTGATAGTACAATTGAAGAGAATATAGCGTTTGGAATTGATAAGGGTGATATTGATCTAAGCAAAGTTAAACAAGCAGCAAAATTTGCTCAAATTCATAGTTTTATTATAGAAATGCCTGAAGGTTACAAAACGCATGTTGGTGAGAGGGGTGTTCGCCTTTCTGGCGGCCAAAGACAAAGACTTGGGATTGCGCGCGCACTTTATAAGGGTGTCGATGTGCTTATGCTTGATGAGGCGACTAGCTCTTTAGATAATACTACTGAAAGTGCAGTTATGGATTCAATAAATTCCCTAGATAAGGGGTTAACTGTTTTTATTATTGCTCATAGGTTAACTACTTTAAAAGAATGCGATATTATTCATGTTCTTGATAAAGGAAAAATTATTAAAACCTTATCCTATGATGAATTATTAAAAGATACCGACCTTCTTAAATTAAGAGTTGAGTAAATTTTTAGTTTTTCTTAACTTGAAGAAATATGAAATCAAATAAAAAAATTACTTTATTAATTGTTACTTATAACAGAACTTATTTTATTGAAAGGCTTCTTAGATACTATTCTCTAAGGAATTTTGATCAAAATATAATAGTAGCAGATGCAAGTGATATTGATTCTGTCAAAAATAATAAAATTATATATAAGCGTTTTGAAGGTAATTTATCTCTAATGGTGAAGTATTTACATGGATATTCAGTTATTGAGTGCTTAGATTTTATTTTTGATTACGTTAAAACACCATATGTAGTTATGAATCCAGATGATGACTTTTTTATACCAAGTTCATTGACAAAAATGTCAAAATTTCTTGATGATAATGCTGATTATTCAGGTGTTAATGGAAAGGCTATATCTCAGGAGGAAAGGCATTTTGGCCATGGTCAGAGATCAGTTTATAATACTACTGATTACTTTATGAGAGGGCTAACTGGAAAGTACTCAATTGATCGTATTGATGACTTATTAAGTTCATATTTTGGAGTATTATTTTCAGTATTTAGGTTAGATACTCTTAAAAAAGCATATTTTGAAATTCCTGGAACGAGTATTGTTTCTAATGAGCTTATTCCTGCTTGTAGGGCTGTATCAGATGGGGATATTGGCCACATAGATATTCTGTTTCTAGTAAGAAGTGTTCATAGAAATAGGGTTTACATTCCAGGATTTTATGAAGCAATACTTGAACCAGATTGGTCTAATAATATTAAAATATTTAAAGATGATTTTAATAAAATAACTAATCTGGATCAAAAAGATGTCGAAAATAAATTAACTTTTGAAAAAATAATGAATAAATATTATGCTAGAGGAAATAAGGTAAAGTTTAAGGGCAAAATTTTCCTTAGTAAGGCAAGAAATGTATTTTATGTCCTTTCTAATTTAACTGAAATATACGTACTTAAGGGCATCAAAAACCCTTTTTACCTAGGTTCAAAAGAGTTAAAATTCGTTCTCGATATTGTCGAGGAAAAAAAGGAAAATCTAAAATGAAGCCATTTATAAGTATTTTTGGTTCAGGGATAAGGACACATATGTGGGAGGATTTATACAGGTCGCTGAATAAAAGCAGCATCTCTTTTGAGCTCATACTTGTAGGTCCTAACGTACCAGATTTTTCACTTCCAAAAAACTTTCATTATATATATAGCAACGTAAAACCCGCTCAATGTTGTGAGATTGCCGCTAACTATACAACTGGAGATTTAATAATGAATGTTGCTGATGATTTGATATTTTCTGATAATGCGTTGGATGAAATGTTTAATCTTTATGAAAAAAATGCCTCAGAAGAGCTAATAGTTTCAAATCGCTTTACTAGAGATGGTAAAGTCTATGATATGGAAATTCATAGGTTCTTAAGTACTGTTCCAGAATCTCCATTAATACCTTTGTGTACATTGATGTCAAAAATTTTTTGGAATAGAATTGGTGGAATAGATAAACGATTTATAGCAGTTTTTTGGGCAGAAGATGTCGCTATGAGGGCTTTGGAGATTGGAGGAAAAATTCTATTTGCAGATAAAGCTTGTGTAGAGGAGGTTTTTGAAAAACGTAGCTTTCTTTCTAAAGTTGTAAAAAGAATTACAAATACAAGGCAAATTGGCCTATATGTTGAATATGGATTATCTATAGATCGGCCTTTGTTGGATTCATTCTGGGTTAGTAATGAACAAGAGAATCAAGAAGATATTTATGGTGTTAATAATCAAAATGTATCTATTCTAAAGAAAAGAAAAGCATCAGTATTAACTTTTGAGAATAAACATTTATTAACTGTTTCACAGGAGCCATCTGGAAAATGGTGATAAAACCTCAACTTGCTAAGAGGGATTTTATTTAGATTATTTATATAAATAATGATATAAATTTTATATTAATTTTCCCATTTAAGAAAAGTCCATCCATCATGAATGCCATGGTCTATAATTTTATTATAGTAATGAACTTTTATAAAGTCTTTTCAAGTTCTAATAGTTTTACTTCTAGAGTTGCATACTTTATTGTTAAGTAAACTCCAATCATTAATTTATAATGGTAAGCAAATAGAGATTTGTTCAAGAGATTTGTATATATATTTAGATAATATAATGATATTGGGCCTTTAATATATAATTATTTCAATCGGTTAAATTTAAAAATTTTATGCAAAATAATGAAAATAAAAGAGTATTAATAACAGGAATTACTGGGATGGTTGGCTCACATCTTGCAGATTTTTTATTGGATAATACTAATTGGGAAATTCATGGAATGTGTCGTTGGAGAAGTCCTCTAGAAAATATATCACATTTATTAGAGAAAATAAATAATGGTGACCGTGTATTCCAACATTATGCTGATCTTCGTGATTATCAATCAATTCAAACTGTTGTAGAGGAGGTTCGGCCAGATTATGTTTTTCACCTGGCTGCGCAAAGCTTTCCTAAAACTAGCTTTACATCTCCTGATGATACCTTTGACACTAATATTAATGGCACCTCACGATTACTTGAGAACTTGAATAATTGCAAGGGAATTGATCCAGTTATTCATATTTGTTCATCTTCTGAAGTATTTGGCAGAGTACCTAAAGATTTTTTACCAATAGATGAGGAGTGTCCTTTTCATCCTGCCTCACCCTATGCTATCTCGAAGGTTGGGACGGATTTAGTAGGTCGTTACCACGCTGAAGCATATGGGCAAAAAGTTATGACTACTCGGATGTTCACTCATACTGGCCCACGTCGAGGAGATGTATTTGCAGAATCAAGTTTTGCTAAGCAAATTGCCATGATAGAGGCAGGAGTAATTCCTCCTGTTATCAAAGTAGGAAATTTGGATTCACTGAGAACATGGTCGGACGTTCGTGATGCAGTGAAGGCTTACTATAAATTAGTAACTATTAACCCAATACCAGGAGAATATTATAATATTGGAGGCACTTATCATTGTACTGTGGGTGAAATGCTAGAATATTTAATATCTTTATCAACAAATAAAAAAGAAATAAAAATTGAAGTTGACCAAGATCGTATTCGACCAATTGATGCTGACTTGCAGGTTCCAAATACTGCTAAGTTTTTTAACCATACAGGGTGGAAGCCAGAAATTATTTTTGAGGATACAATGAAGGATTTACTAAATTATTGGAGAGAAAGGACATTGTCAGGCCAGCAATTTTTAACTCGTTAATCTTTTCAAATATTACTAAATGGATAAAGGTATGTTGATATATCAAAAATTAAGTTATCTTGTATTTCTTATTTTAGTAATGTTATTAGTTTTTACTTCTCAATCTATTGATAAACATGAACTTTATGGAAAGTGGGCTGGTGAGAGTGAGAATTATGAATTATTTTTTGAGTTTAAATCTAATCAAAGATTTAAGTTCAGCTTTAACAATAAAACATTAAAAAATACAAAGATAATTCAAGGTAATTTTGTCGTTGACTACTCAAAAAAACCAATTACACTATCTCTAAGTGGTATTTCTGATAAGTTATCTCCCCTGCATACTGTAATAAAATTCCAGGGGAATAACTTAATTTTTATGGAGAAATTTTCTAGTAAAGAGAAATTTCGTCCATTATTTTTTAGTTATGATTCAAATATGATGTTGAAACGTATACTATAATATAGCGTTTAAATAATTTAGAGTGATTTATGGATTTTCTTGAAGAGTTTTTAACAGTTTCTTCTGTTCAATTGTCAATACCAGTATTTATTTCTAGTTTATTGCTTGCAGCTTTTCTTGCATCAATTTTGGCAAATGTTTACACAAAGTATGGCTCGACATTATCAAATAGAAGAGTATTTAGTAGAAATTTTATGCTTATTGCATTAACTACTATGCTTGTTATTACAATTGTAAAATCTTCCTTAGCGCTGTCACTTGGTCTTGTTGGTGCTCTCTCAATAGTTAGATTTCGTTCGGCAATAAAAGAGCCTGAAGAGTTAGCTTATTTATTTTTAGCAATTGGGATTGGCTTAGGTATGGGCGCTAATCAAATTTTAGTTACTGTTTTAGCGTTTGCTATTATTTGTGCAATTATTGTTGCCACACATAAATTATTTCATAGTAAATATGATGACAAAAATATAAACTTAACTATTCATAGTAGTTCTAAGAATATTACATTAGATAAAATTATTGCGATATTATCAGAGCATTCTTCAGGTGTAAATTTAAGGAGGTTTGATGAAACTCCTGAGGCGCTTGAAGTTGCTCTGATGGTTACATTCAATGACTTATCTCAGTTAACTAGCGGTAAAAATGCTCTTGAAAAAATTGATGATAAATTAAAATTTAGCTTTATCGAAAATAAAGCTATTTATTAATTCGATTTCAAATTTTATGTCTTAAATTAATTTCAATAGTTATTCTCAAAAGACCTTTTAAGTTGTCAATATGATCATTAAAGAAAGCCCTAAGCTATTAAAAGCCATGCCGCTTAAATTTTTTAGAGCAAAAAAAACTATATTGATTTCTATCATACTTATTATCTGGTCTCTGATGCTTATAGCCATTGGAGATTTTTTTGGTGAACGTAGAAGTGGTATATTAGCAAAACAAAAAGTTAAAGATTTCGTATCAATATTACAAGATTTATCTATTCCAACTTTAAGCAATAAAGAGATGGTATCTTTTGATATTGATTTTCTTGATTTGAAAGAATTAGAGGATCGTCGAAAGCTAGCTGTTGAGAACTACTCACTAAAATTTGTCGAAAATGATTATATAAGTGCCAAAATGAATTTTCAAGGATCGACACTTCCTGTAAGGATAAGATTAAAGGGTTCAACTGCACATGAGCATCAGGAAGTATCTAAATGGTCTTTTAAAGTTCAATTAAAAGGCGATAACCGCTTTATGGGTATGCAATCTTTTTCTTTAATGGATCCTAAAAGAAGAAATTATATGATGGAATGGATCTATAGAATGGCATTAAAAGAGGAAGGTGTTATTAGTAAGGACTATGGTTTTATCAATGTATCTATAAATGGTAAAGATATGGGCTTATATGCATTCGATGAAGAGTTTAACAAAACTATGATTGAGAGAAATCAAAGGAGAGATGCACCAATTATTAGTTTAAAGGATGATTCTTTTTGGTTAGAAAAGGCTGCTTTTGGAGCTTTACCTATAGACCTATGGGGTGATTATTACTTATCAGCTCCAATGGAGATAAAAAATTCAAAAGATAACATTATCACAAAGCATTCTCAAGATGCAATAGACTTACTTAGTGCATTTAGGAGGGGTGATTTGCCTGTAAGCAAAGTTTTTGATATAGATAAATTAGCAAAAGCAATGGCACTAGGCGATCTTTTTAAAACCTCTCATGGATTCTTGCCATTTAATAGTGTTTTTTATTATAACCCTATTATTCATAGGTTGGAGCCAGTGCCAGATGATGCTTTTAGCGAATTGGGGCTCGCTCCAGATGGGATATATAGATATGAAGATCACTGGGTTAAAGGCATCTTCTTAGACCAAATAATTAGTGATTTTGATTTTGCAGAGGCATATCTTAGAGAGCTTAAAAGTGTCGCTAATAAAAGTTTTCTAGATAATTTATTATTAAAATATAATAGAGAAATTAAAGAAAATAATAAAGCTTTTAGTGCTGATTTGACGACAATAGGCAAGAATTCTAGGCTGCCTTTAAATAAGCTTTATAGCAATATCGATGTTTTGAGTGAAGTTTTGAATCCACATACAGCAGTTATTGCAAATTTTGAAAAATCTGATTCTGATGGCGTCACCTTAAAGATTGCTTCATCAACAGCCCTGCCTATTGAGTTGATTAGCATTACTTATAATAATGAAGTTACATTACTACCATGTAATTCAGATGAAAAAACATGTGTTAATAAAATAAAAGGCAGGGGTTACAATAAGCCTTTGAATTATTCTATATATGAGTTTATTTACCCAGAATTGTTCGATATTTCTTTGTATCCAGAGCTTACAGATTCTTTGTTTATGCCTGACTCTTTAAAATTAAACTATAGAATATTAGGTAGTGATATTAAAAGGTCTGAATCTATTTTTAGCTATAAAGCTTATAACTCTTCTAGAATACTGGAAGAGCCTAAATTAATGAATCCTAATTATAATGAATTTAAGTTTTTAGATCACAATGAAGTTGGTAAGGTAATTAAAATTAAAGAAGGAATATGGAGATTAGAAAAAAATTTGATTATTCCTGAAAATTATATGTTAAGTGCCGGACCTAACACTACAATAGATTTCATTAATTCTTCAGTAATTCTTTCTTATTCACCAATTTTATTCGAAGGCACCAAAGAATCACCAATTAATTTGATTTCCTCAGATAGCTCTTCAGGCTCACTCACTGTTTTTGCAAATGGTAGAAAATCAAAGCTAATTCACGTAGTTATAGATGGTTTAGTTAATGCAAGCGATTCATCTGGTGCGGTAACTTTTTTTGAGTCTCCCGTGGATATTCAAAATACCAGTTTTATGAATATTAATTCTGAAGATGCATTAAATATAATTAACTCAACTGTAAGTATTGAGAATAGTATGTTTAGTGATAATTATTCTGATGCTCTAGATATTGATTTTGGAACTGGACTAGTTTCGAATACAAAATTTATTAATTCAGGAAATGATTCGATTGATCTTAGTGGAAGTATTGTAGATATATCCTCTGTATTTATTTCTAATTCGGGAGACAAAGGAATTAGTATCGGCGAGCATAGCTTTACGAGGATAGATAAAAGTGAAATAAATTCTTGTAGAATAGGAATAGCAATTAAAGACGATTCAACTGCCATTATTAATGATGTGAAGGTTAGTAATTGTGAGTATGGCGTTGCTTTATATCAGAAAAAAATAGATTTTGGGCCTGCTAATGCTGTTGTAAGTTTAATGAATATAGAAGACTCTTACGATGATTTTATTATTGAAGAAGGCTCAAACTTAACAGTTGATGCTATCAAGATATCTGGAGAGTTTAAAGATGTTTATCAAAAGTTATATGAAGTTTTTTAAATTACGTTTTGTTTCCACTTCAAGCATGCTCTTATGCATGGCATTTTTTACATCTAATGCAAATGGAGATATTACTTCTCAAATAAGTGATAAAGTCTTAAATTTAGATGAGTCACCTCATGCATATTCGTTTATTACCTCTGGCCATACCTATGGAGTTCCAAGTGGGTCCTTGTATCCAGCGGCGTCAATTTTAGCTAATATTCAATTATTTAACAACTTAAACCCAGACTTTATGATACTACTTGGTGATGTAATTCAGCATCAAGCTTCTCCAAATGGTGTTGGTGAATTAGAAATTGAAATATTTAAAAAGTCACTGGTTGACAAGCTAGAGTTTCCTGTGTTCAATAGTCCAGGAAATCATGATTTAAGTATCCGCAATTTATATGAAAAATATTTTGGAAAAACTTTTTTTCATTTTCAAAAATCATCAGAGCTTTATATAGTTTTAGATACTGAGCTTGGACCAGGCTTATCAGATGCACCGCAGCGTGACTATGTTCTTAAACTCATTAAACTCGCAAAGAAAGATAATGAAATTAAAAATATTTTTTTGTTTATGCACGGCACACTTTGGGCGGTTAATAACTCCCCACTTAGCTCTATAAACCCTTGGGTAAATGGTGGGCCTTTAACAGAAAGTAATGACTTTGAAAAAACTGTTTTGCCAGAGTTAAACTTATTAGCAAAAACAAAGAATGTTTATCTTCTTTCAGGCGACATAGGCATAAAGAATTATAAGTTAAATAAATTTCCTCAAGAGTCATTCCCATTATTTTTTCAGAAACATAATAACATCACTTATATAGCAAATGGTTTAGCCGAAAATGAAAATGATGCCGTTATTAAAGTTGATGTTAGTATTAATGGTGATGTGGTTTTTCATCCAATTTCTTTAATTGGTGATGAATTAGGTAATATCGATCAGTATGGCCTAGAATATTGGCAAAATAAATTCTCAATTAGTGAGAGTTCTTCTGAGGTTGGTATGAAAAGAAAGATTGTTGTAAAAATAAAAACAATAATGAAAAATAGATTTTTTATAATTGGAAATATTTTCTTGTTATTTCTAGCATTTGTTTATATAGTATTTTTAAGATACCAATTGACAAAAAAATAGCGGAGTTTTCTATGGATTTTAGATATGAGCGAAAATTTTTAATAGAAAGTCTATCTCTATTTCAAATTGAATCTATTGTAAGGTCTCATCCTGCTAAATTTGAAGAAGCGTATGAGTCAAGAAAGGTTAATAGCTTATATCTAGACGATATTAATATGCAGAATGTAGAAGATAATTTAGCTGGTGTAACTAATAGAGAAAAAGAAAGAGTAAGGTGGTATGGAGATACTTTTGGTGAAATTAAATCTCCAATTCTTGAAATTAAGATTAAACGAGGATTACTAGGTACGAAGGAGCACCACCCATTGAAGCCATTTAGTTTAGATGATAGTTTTTGTAAGGACTCTATTCAAAAGTTATTTGAGGACTCAAATTTACCTGAATATAATATGCATATTTTGAATTTTCGCAACCCAACTATTCTTGATGTTTACACTAGGAAGTATTTTGTAAGTTCAGATAAGAAGTTTCGATTGACTATAGATTTTGATATTAAATACTTTAAAGTTAATCAATTGTTTAATACCTTTTTAGAAACTGTTTCAAGTAATAACTTAGTAATAGAGCTTAAGTATGATGCAGCATTTGATAATGAGGTGGAACGCATTACCAATTATTTTCCATTTAGAGTAACAAAGAGTTCAAAATATGTCTCTGGGGCAGATTACTTTTTCTCTGTGTCTTGATATTTATCTATAGTATTGTATACTACTTCTCAAATACTCAATTAAGCTCAAAATGAGTTTGTTTTTAAATAAAACTAAGTTCAAATTATGAATAAAAAAGATTTAATTGACTTTGAAAAAAAAGTCCAGTCAGCCTATGAATCTGGCGAAATAAAAGCACCAGTTCATCTATCAGGAAATAACGAAAATCAGCTTATAGAGATTTTCAAAAAAATTGATAAAGATGACTGGGTTTTTAGTAGTTGGCGCAACCATTATCATGCTTTATTGCATGGCTTTGATCCGGACAAGTTGTTTAATCTTATTGTTGAAGGAAGAAGCATGGGAATTAACTCGCTTGAGGATAAGTTTTATTCCTCTTCAATTGTTGGAGGGTCTCTGCCTATTGCTTTAGGGGTAGCTCAATCTATAAAATTAAAGAAAGAAAACTCTAAGGTATGGTGCTTTATTGGAGATATGACTTTTGAGACAGGGACTTTTCATGAGTGCTATAAATACTCTAGAAATTTTGACTTGCCAATTGAATTTGTTGTGGAAGATAATAATATGAGTACAAATACCCCAACAGATATTACTTGGAATAAAAAAAGTAAAATTCCTCATGATGTTCATTTTTATGAGTATGAAAGAAACTTCCCGCATCATGGAACAGGAAACTGGGTCCTTTTTTAATTTTTTTTAATAATACATATGAAATATAAAGATGAGCTAATAAGAGCTATGGATTTTCTGGCCGAAGATCAGAGAACCATTTTTATAGGCCAATCTGTTAAATTTAGTGGAAATGCGATATTTAATACTTTAGAGTCTATTGATGATAGTAGGAAAATTGAAACACCTGTATTTGAAGATGTTCAAATGGGCATCTCTACAGGGTTAGCATTAAATGGTTTTGTGCCTGTTACTTGTTACCCAAGATTTGATTTTTTAATTTGTGCTTCTAATCAGCTTGTAAACCATCTTGATAAGATTGAATTTATGTCTAAAGGAAGTATGAGACCACGAGTAATTATTAGAACTTCCATTGGACCGAAAATTCCGCTTGATGGAGGCCCTCAACACACTGCAGATTACACAGAAGTTTTTCAGAAAATGCTAACTCTTTGATAGTAGAGAAAAATGATGTTTGTATTTTTATCTCTATACCAAAACTCTCGTCATCTGAAAACATATCATCAAGAAACTTAAGGGAAGAGAAAGAGGCAAATTCAACATCATCATCATTATCAGTAGGTCTGATTAGTATCGAGATGTCTTTAATTGTCCTACTTGCTCCAAGAAAAGATAAAAAGTAATGATTGCGGTCACCATCAAATGTTCCAAATTCAGCATTTTCTGTACGGCAATATTCTTTCTGACTAATATTTTTATCATCAGTGGTATTTGACGAGCTAAACCTATTACAAAATATTAAGTCTTTCATATGAAAGGACATGCCACCAGAATATCTTCTAAGTGTTGAATCAATTGCCTCATTAGTTTCTTTTTTGTACTCACGAATACCTTCATCAGACACAAAACCATCAGTATCTTTTTTTGGTATATATCTCAAGCCATGTGGGTAATGATAAGATTCACTGTCATTAAGCATAAAGATTTCCTATTCTAAATGTTCATTTAATGATTGACTTTCTTCTATCTGCTCTTTAAACCAACCTTCTTTATTTAGTTTAGCAGTCTGTCTGCTAGATGACAAATACCTTTTTAAATTATAAGTTTCAGGAGGACCATAGGATTTGCCATAAAAGTTAATGGAGTCCTTAGAATAAAAAAGACCTATGTCTGCAGTATAGAAATACAAGTTATGCTTTTTTGCAAACCAAACCCCAAATCTTTCAGGGATAAGAAAGTTCTGGTTTTCCATAGGATAGGTAGTTTCTTTGTCACCGAAGAAATCATCTGCTTTCTCTCGTTCTCTCTCTTCAAACCTCGCTCTTTCTTGATTCAAATTCCATACAACTCGATTAGAAAATGTATCATTTTTATAAAAAATTAAAAGTCTAAGTGGCAGTCCAATAAGAGCCATTCCAATCAATAATGAATTAGTATCTATATTTGCTCTAGTAACTGCAAAAATAATTACAGCTATAAATCCAATAAAGATGGCATAAATTTCAATATCTTCTTTCATTATCTATCTCCTTTTATTCTTAATCAATACTTTTAGTTTTTCAATATCACTTGAATCTTCAAACCTATGAATCATTCTATGGCAATTACTACAAAGAACTGCAAAGTCTTTATCCGTAATAGTTCTTGACTCACCTTCTTTAAGATTAGCTATAGGGGTTAGATGATGCGCTTCAATGTACTCCTTTCCCGTTTCACCATAGGATTTTTCAAAGTCAAAGCCACATGCCATACACACATAGCCAAGCTTTCTTTTAATCCTCTTGATAATGGAACTACTAGGACGTTCAATACTAAAGTGCACCTTTTTCTTATAAGATTCTTTAATAGAAATAGTACCAATAACTTCCTCTGAAATAGAGAAGTTATCACTATCCCTTCCTCCCCTATAGAACAGGGTCTCATAGGTATTAAGAATGTTTTCTAAATCTAGCTTTAAGCTTTCATCACTCGGTAGGTTTCTTCCATCATATTCAAGATGATATACGTATCCATTTCTATAGTCTAAGGTGCCACCTATTTCAATTTCAGGAGGCGTTGACTTAAAAAGCTTACCAAACTCAGGGATTTTCATACGCATTATGTCTGCCTGCATATTGAGCATACGAGCAGATTCTTTAGCGCCAAATTCTTTCTTAGCTTCTTCAGAGCTTTGCGCAAGCCCTAAGATAATTTTATTGGAACCAGAGGGAAACAAATAAACAACATAGTAACCCCTACTCGCTTTATCAGTGACAGATAAGTTGTAGACTGAAACCCATGGTATATCTGCCCATTGACCTCTACCTGCAGAGCCCTCTACCTTATAGTCCTTTAGATTTCTTGGAAGGTTAGATTCAATAATCTTCTGACCCTCATCTCTGATTGACTGAGCAATAGGATGTTCTTTGTATACTTCAGGACGTCCAGCTGAAAGGAATGATGAGGTATTTTGTAGAAAGTCTCTAAGCATAATAAATTAAATTAAAACAGCGCAAAGCACTGAAATAATTTATAGCAATCCAAATATTCCATTCTCATAAGCTTAAGTGCAAGTTCAACATCACCAAACCAACCATACAGCAAACCTAAAAACCCAATAATAAATGGTGAGAAGAATAAAACACTCCAAGTAAACTCAGGACCGTCTATCCTATCAAGCGTATCGCATAGAAAAAAACCACCAATCCAATAAGCTAGTGAAATGTAAGGCATTGCACTATAACCATAAGCTGGAAGCTCCATAAAGGCGCCAAATGATGTAGTGATTTGTGAGCCAACAAATAAATAAGCTGGTAAGTAGAAGACAAACAAAAACATAGTCTTCGAGTACGCCCAAGCCATACCAAGATATATATTAACAGAGTAGAAAATATCAGATACTGAAAACACACCATCATCAAAAGGAGTAGTTTCTGAAGCTGAAATGCTAAGTCCAGAATAGAAAATAAGAAATAAAGAACTAGAGAGTATCAGTAGTTTTTTCATAATTAGATTATAGTTCAAGATGAAATTAAAAGAGACTCAGTTGATTTTCAGAAGGTGAGACTGGTGTTTTATTTTGAAGCTTATCCAAATAATTAGACCAGCCTTGCATCATGTTTATACGTTCAGGCAAGTGTTCAGCGTGGTTATAGGCTGCTCTCACTTTATTAGCTTGGACATGTGCTAATTGAATTTCAATTAAATCTCCTTTATATCCTAGCTCATTGAGCCTTGTACTTGCCATATGTCTAAACCCATGCGTAGTAAACTCATCCTTGCTCAGCCCTATACTTCTTATAGCAACACGAAGCGCAGCTGCTGTAATGGGTTTATTATTACCTGAGGGTGATGGAAAAACATAATCACTCCCTATGTCATGTTTAGCTAATCTCTTCAATATTGTTATGACTTGTTTACTCATTGGGATGATGTGAATTCTTTTCATTTTCATACGCTCAGCACTAATCCTGATTAGTCTGTCGTTAAAATCAACCTCACTCCAAAGAAGCCCTGTTAATTCACTGGGTCTTAAGAATAGATGAGGTGCAATCTTTAATGCAGTATTCACCTCATGACTTCCATTATGCTGGTCAAGCTTATCTAGCAGCTTACTAATCTCTTTTGGGTCAGTAATTGTTGCATAATGATTGTTAGCTTTCTTTTTAAAAATATCATTAGGCAGGTCTCTTACTGGATTCATTGCAATAACGCCCATTCCAACAGAGAAAGCAAAAACACCGCTGGCAATACCTTTAACCTTTCTAAGCATATCAAGAACTCCCTTGTCTTGAATCTTAAGAAGTAAGTGACGCATATCTGGAGTGTCAATGTCTTCAATAGCAGTATTACCAATAACTGGAAATAAGTAGTTACTTGCTCTTTGGGTAACATTTTCTGAATATTTAGGAGTCCACTCTTCTTTCTTGGTAGCAAACCACCTGTCATACATGTCTTTAAAGGTTGGTTTTTCCTCAATGATTACTTTGTTTTTCTTTGGATTTAGTCCATCTAAAAGTAGCTGCTTGTTATTATCTCTAGCTTGCCTTGCATCTAGAAGAGAGACTCTAGGATAGTTACCTAAAGACATCATAGTTGCTTTACCTTTATATCTATAACGATGTCGCCAAAGCTTTGAGCCATTTGGTGTAACTTCAATCGCTAATCCATTAGAGTCAGCTTTACGATATAGCTTGCTCTCTGGCTTAAGGTTTTTAAGTTGTGCATCTGTAAGCATCAAATCAATACAGTAGATTATCTACTCACAATTCTACTCGCTAATAGATAAGATGTAAAGAAACACTATGAGAATCTATAAGAACATGAAAACTTATTAAACCCTCTATTAAAGGGTTTAAAGACACAATATTAGTCTTAGTAAGATGTCATGAAAACAAAATATGGTGGAGGATGTGAGATTCGAACTCACGAATCGTTTAACCGATTACACACTTTCCAAGCGTGCGCATTAAG
>ENA-OSJC01001591-OSJC01001591.1-marine-metagenome-genome-assembly--contig:-NODE-1591-length-18351-cov-4.088869_pt1 | contig 18351 bp, 16 predicted proteins | sample MGYA00237885_ERZ534234 | MGnify/ENA primary metagenome ERZ534234 (study PRJEB26413, sample SAMN06343907) | marine metagenome | isolation source: coastal waters | place: Atlantic Ocean: West Antarctic... | reverse complement strand
GCCCAACTACTGGGGAAAGGGATATTTTAATGAGGTTCTAAAAACGGCTACGGAATATATTTTCAATGATCTTGATTTACGCAGGATTGTGGCACGAACAGCCGTTTTGAATAATGCTTCTATAAGAGGACTCGAAAAACTTGGTTTTTTAAAAGAAGGCATTATGCGTGAATATTATAGAGATGTAGATGGGAAATGGTTCGATGCAATCTTAATGGCAAAAATAAATAAAGATTCAGAGAAGTGCCTATGAAAATTCCAGCATTTATTACAGTTCGATCTTCATCTACTAGATTGCCTGAAAAGTGTTTTTTACCTTTTGGCACAGGATCGGTATTGGAGCATGTAATACGACGAGTAAAGCACTATGATTTAGATCCTATAGTTTGCACTACTACAGAGGTGACAGATGACACCATCATTGAATTAGCTAAAAAATGTAATGTAAAGTTTTTTAGAGGTCCAGTTGAAAATAAACTACTTCGTTGGAGTCAATGTTGCGAGCATTTTGACTTAAAATCATTCCATTCTGTAGATGCGGATGACCCCTTTTTTTGTGGTGATGAAGTGAAAAGAAGTTATGATTTATTGCAAACAGGATTTGATATGGTTACACCTAGTCCATCTTCATCAGGTGGAGGGGCAACAGTTGGCTATTCACTGACCGCTAATATTGTTAAGCGGGCATCTTTAGCTACTTCACATGATCAGGATACAGAAATGATCTGGTCATATATTGAAAAGGTTCCTGGACTAAGTAAGATTATTCTAGATGACCCAAAAGATAATATAATAAGCACAAGAATGACCTTAGACTATCATGAGGATTATGTTTTACTTGAAGCAATCAGATTAATTGTTGGAAACTTGGCTACCCGAGAAGAAGTCTGTAAAGTAATTGAAAATAATCCTGATCTTGTTTATGTTAATTCCTTTCGATCTGAAGAGTGGTCTACCAACCAAAAAAATAAATCACTTTAGCAAACTGGAGAAAAGTATGGATGATATATTTCAACGTATAAATAAGATTAAAAATGATCCTTATGGAAAGTATAACGGAAATGAGATTGATTATTTGTTGGAATGTATGGATTCTGAGGATATAGAAAGCAAGAAAAATCCTTTTGTTCAAAGGTTGGAACAAAAGTTTTGTGAGGTATTTGGAACAAAGTATGCAATTGCTCACAATTCTGGAACTTCTACTTTACATACATGCTTAGCAGCAGCTGGGGTAGGTTATGGAGATGAAGTAATTTCACCTGCCCATACTGTTATTATGAATGCAACTACAACATTACACCAAAATGCCATTCCAGTATTTGCAGATATTGATCCAGAAACTTTTAATATTGACCCAAAAGATATCGAAAGGAAGATTACGTCCAAAACAAAGGCTATTTTCGCAGTTCATATGCACGGATTGCCAGCAGATATGGACCCTATAATGGAAATTGCAAAAAAGCATAATCTTATTGTAATTGAAGATACAGCTCAGTGTGTACTCGGACGTTATAAAGGTAGATTGTGTGGATCAATTGGACATATGTCTAGTTTTAGTTTTGAGGCTAAAAAGCATCTTTCAATTGGCGAAGGAGGAATGGTTCTAACAAATAACGAGCTTTTTGGAACAACAATTCGCCGAACAGCGTTTAATGGGTATAAAGTTTTGCGAGCTGGAGAAGGACTCAGACAACTTCTGCCTGATGAATTTCAAGATCCTGATTATAAAAGACATAATACTTTGGGTTGGAATTATAGAATGAATGAAATAAGTGCAGCGGTGGGGCTAGCTCAATTGGAGAGAGCAGAATCACTGGTTCAAAGAAGGCAACAAGTGGCCGCATATTATTTGGAGGCTTTGACTGACTGCAGTTGGATTGTCCCACAAAAGGTTCCAGAGGGTTATGAAAATACCTATTGGACTTTTACTTGTAGGTATTTAGGCGATGAAGAGTATGGCTTGACATGGAAGGACTTTTATAAATTATTTAAAGCCAACGGTGGTGATGGCTTTTATGGAGGCCTGTCTGTTGTTTATCAAGAAATTTTATTTGCTGAACTTGGGTTTATGAAAAGTAACTATTTGCCTAATGAATCACCTTTTAACAAGTCTTTTAAGTATGAGAAGGGAATGTGTCCAAATGCAGAAAGAATTCAGCCTCAAATGATGCAATTTAAATGCAACTATCGAAATATTGAAACTGCACTTGAACAATCTAAAATATTGGCAGATACTATTACACAAGTAGAAAGTGGCCAGTTTTCTTTGAGAGTATAAATTAATGAAAGATAGATTTGACATAAGTGGTAAGGTTTTCGTTATAACTGGAGGAACAGGCTTGTTGGGTTATCAACATGCTGCAGCAATAGCTGAAAAAAATGGAATTCCTGTATTGTTAGATATAGAAACGTCTCGATTTCAAAATATTACAGACACTCTTCAAGAAGAATTTAGCTCTAAAGCTTTTTGTCTTGAGTGCGATGTAACATCAGAAGGATCAATTGAAAAGTGCTACCAAAATATAATTGAAAAATACGGTAGAATCGATGGCTTGATTAACAATGCAGCTATTAATACAAAAATGCAGGTTAGTGATAAGTTTGTGCAAACAAAATTAGAAGACTTGTCCTTAGAGAACTGGCAAAATGATTTTAATGTTTCTGTTACTGGTGCTTTTTTATGTAGCCGTATTTTTGGTGGTCATATGGCGAATAATGAAGGCGGTATAATAATAAATATTTCTTCTGATTTAGGCATAATAGCCCCTGATCAAAGGATATATTTTTCAAATGATAAGGAAGAAAGCGCACAAGTTGTTAAGCCTGTTACTTATTCAGTAACTAAGCATGCTTTAATTGGCTTAACAAAGTATCTTGCTACATATTGGGCCGATAAAGGTGTTAGATCGAATGCATTATGTCCTGGCGGGGTATTTAGTGGTCAATCTATAGAGATTGTTCAGCGTCTTACAGAACGAATTCCACTGGGCAGGATGGCGGAAGTCGATGAATACAGAGGCGCTATACAATTCTTATGTTCAGATGCGTCAAGATATATGAATGGTTCTAGTTTAGTTTTAGATGGTGGTCGGACAGTATGGTAGATTTTACAAACAATAAAAATATGAAATTTATCGCTGAAATTGGCCTTAATCATTGTGGTTCAGTTGAAAGGGCAAATGAAATTCTTGAAGACCTATGTGGTACTTCAGTTAATATAATATCATTTCAGATTAGGGAGAGTAGTTTTTATGATAATACACACCCAAGAAAAGTGGAGCTACCTCTTTCCTTTTATGTAAATGCTATAGCACGCATTCACAGGGCAAAAAAGTTGATGTGTATTGCTATTGCAGATTATGAGAAGATATCTCAGTTTGATGATATAGGCGTTGATCAATGGAAGACTCTGAGTTGGGACTTAAGTAATGATAGGTTAATAGGTGCACTTCAAAAAACCAATAAGAAAATTTATGTCTCTACTGGTATTTCAAGTATGAAAGAAATTCAATCAGCCAGTAAAAAGTGGAAAGAAGTTGAATTTATTCATACTCAGCTAAATGACCTAATAGACAGTACTAACTTACAGGCAATTCACACAATAAGAGAGTTTACAGGTCATAAAGTGGCTTTTGGTCTTCATTGTACTGACCATGAAGTTTTGTATTGTGCATTAGCTTTTAAGCCATCTGCTATCTTTTTTTATGTGAAAGATGAAACTGATGCGGAACACCCAGATGATTTACATGCCATACCTACTGGGCTGGTAGAGGAAAGAATTAATATGGTTAATAAATTAAATAAGAGCCTAGGTAATGGGGAGAAGAATGCAATGGAAAACAACATGCATCCTGATGATGATAATATTTGTAATTAATAATAAAAAGATATGAAAACTATTGTAATAGGTGGGTCTAAAGGTATTGGAAAGGCTATAGCTGACTCTCTAACTGAAGCAGATCATTCAGTAATAAGAACTTCATCTAGTGATTTAGATACATCCAACATTCAACAAGTTAAAGATTTTGTAGAAAAAACAGTGGATACAGATGTGTTAGTTTTTAATACGGGAGGACCCCCTGCTAAGGATTTTTTTGAAATAGACGAATTAGAATGGATTCACTATTTCAACCAATTGTTCTATAGTTTTGTTTATATACTCCAACATTTAAAGATAAATGATAATGGCTATATATTTCTAATATCATCGCATACTATTAAGAACCCGGAAAATAAATTAGTTCTATCTAATTCATATAGAGTTGCTTCATCAAGTGTATTAAAGACAGTTAGCAAACTTTATGCTGAACGAAATATCAGTTGTATAAATATTGCTCCTGGCCCAATTAAAACTGGGCGATTACTTGGATTAGTTGATGATATAGATGAATTTGAAAAAACTCTTCCAATGAAAAGGGCTGGTGATCCACAAGAAATTGGGCGTTTTGTTAAACTAATTATTGAAAATGAAATTAAATATATAAATGGAGTAACTATTAATTTTGATGGGGGATTATCAAATCATCTGTTCTAGTTAAAAGTATAAGTAACTTTTAATAAACATATTAATGACAAGGTTTTTCTTATGAAACAATTTATAAATAATTAAACATACTCTAGATAGGATTATTCCAGGCGGAAGTCAAGACACTCTAAATGGTTGTTCTAAAAGAAAGCTATATTTATCACCATTATCTCTCAAAGGTCTTTGAGATGCACAAGTATTCAATTAGTTGGTTCATTTAATTTATTGTAGGATATTGGTTTGTATGGCGATAGAGCAGTATGGTAAAAAAAGATGATAAACAATAAAGTTAGGAGTTTTAATATTGTGAATAATGATTATAAATTTTCTAACCAAGTATATATAGATAAGCTATTAAAGCATAATGAAGAATATTATAATGATGCTTTAAATTTTATCAAAAATAGCGTTAATTATGATGCCACAATCTGACAAGTTTATTGTTAGTGATAATTCAATCCTAACCAAATATTTTATTAAAGAATACCCGGATGCATGTTTAATTGGATTAACGCGTTACTTGGTAACTTATTGGGCTGAGCAAGGCGTTCGTTCTAATGCATTATCTTCGGGAGGCGTATTTAATGGTCAGAACGATGTGTTTGTACAAAAATTGACATCATTAATTCCTCTAGGCCGTATGGCAAACCATGATGAATATCGTTCAGCTGTCCAGTTTCTTTGCTCTGATGCTTCAGAATATATGAATGGTCAGAACATTGTTATGGATGGTGGGCGTAGTGTTTTATAGAAATAAACTTTATTACATAAAACTAGTCGCAAGAAATATTATTAACCCAGTATCGTGGATTGTAGCTAATTTAATACCAAAACAGAAAAATCTGATTTTATTGACAGGGTCAACGCACTCTAGATATAACGAAAGTTCTCGGTATCTATATGAATATATACTGTTAAATTACAGCTCGTTACAACCTATCTGGATGACGGACTCAAAAACTGTATATGCTTTTTTGTTAGAAAAAAAAATGCCTGTTGCTTATCATAGAAGTATTAAAGGTGCTTTTTGTTATCTAAGAGCAGGAGTGGTAATTGGGACAGGAAGTATTTACCCTAAACTGTATGAATTTGTAGGTAAAAAAACTATAAAAATTTGTTTGTGGCATGGTGTGGGGCCTAGATCAACAAACGCAGTCGATAATGAAGTAAATGATAATCCACTAGTAAAGTCCGCTTTACATAATTTGAAAAAGTTACATTTATTCGATGTGTTTAATTTTACTTCTGAATTTACCGCAACAACTATAGGTAAATTACAATTTATGATCCCTAAAAACAAACGTTTTATATTGGGTTATCCACGTTGTGATCATCTTATGCAGAAGGAGAAAATGGATTCAAGGTTGGATGAAAAAAAGTTTTTTTCATCTATTTTTCCAAAAATAAATCTGAAGTCAAAAACTATTCTCTATTCACCAACATGGCGCGCTAATGATAGGAAGCAATCATTGCCCGTAAATTTATTAAGTGGTTTTAACTTAATAAAATTTGATCAGTGGCTAACTGAAAACAACTTATATCTTTTAATTTCTGTTCATCCTCTTGTGGAACATGAAGCATGCATTCGAGATTGTCATAGGATTAAATATATCAGTGATGATCCATTATTGGATATAAACCAAGTTCTTCCGGAGATTGACTTATTACTTACAGATTATTCATCAATAGCGACTGATTTTATATTGTTAGATCGGCCTGTTATTTACATAATGCCAGATTATGATTTTTTCCTACTTGAGTATGGAATGATCGAGGATATGAGACTCAGTTTACCTGGCTACGAGGTAAAGAGTGCAGATGAATTGGAATCTAAAATTCTAGACTCAATAGTAAACCCTAGTGAAAAAAGTAGTAATAGAACTAAGTATCTAGAAAGATATTACGATACCTCCAATATTAATTCATGTGAAAAATGTTGTGAAATTATAAAAATGAAAATTGATAAGGGATTTAAATAAATGTGTGGGATTCTTTTTACAGATAATCCAACGATTAGCCAACAAAAGTTTTTGGCTGGGCTAAAGTTACAGCAACATAGAGGACCTGATGCACCTGGAGGCTACGCATACGAAAATAATGTTCACTTAGGGCATAATCGACTTAAAATTTTAGATCTTGATGACCATGGTAATCAACCTTTAGCATCATCCTGTGGTAATTATTTAATTGTATATAATGGTGAGATTTACAACTACAAGGAACTTGCAAAAGAATTTAACATAAATCTTCAAACATCCTGTGATACAGAGCTTTTAATTGAGTTGTACATAAAAAAAGGCAGTCAGATGCTTAGCCATCTAAATGGTATGTTTGCTTTTGTTATCTTAAATAGAAAAACAGGAGAGTGGTTTGCGGCAAGAGATAGATTAGGTGTCAAGCCACTTTATTTTTGTAAACACGGTAAATCGTATACATTTTCATCAGAAATGGCATCTATTCTTGAGCTATATGGTACCCCTAACATTGATGAAATTGGGCTAAGGCAGTATAAAAAATTACGGACATTTTTTAATGGTCGTACCATATATTCTGGTATAGAAATGTTTCCTGCTGGTCATTTTATTGAAAATGGAAAAATGCATAAATACTGGGAGTTAACGGTTGATCAACAGGAGCCTCCTACAGATGAAGAATTATATGAGTTACTGACCAGCGCAATAGATTATCGTTGTCTTTCGGATGTTCCTGTAGGGAGTTATCTAAGTGGCGGAGTTGATAGTACATTAATTGCAGGGCTAGCAAAAAAACCTGATACGTGGACAGTAGGTTTTAGTGATAAAAATGAATTTGAGTGGGCAAAAATTGCAAGTAATGCATTTGGAAGTAGCCATACTGAGGTTCTTGTGGATTATGAGCAATTTATTGAAACAGCCAAATGGCTAATTAAAACACGTGGCGAACCTCTCTCTGTTCCAAACGAAGTATTACTCTACTTAATGACTAAAGAAGTAAAAAAGAAGAATACTGTTGTTCTTAGTGGTGAAGGGGCAGATGAGCTATTCTTTGGCTATGATAGAATATTTAGCTGGGCTATAAATAGTAAGAAATTTGACCTCCACAAATTTGGCGAACTATATTCTTATGGTGGTCATGAAGACGATGAAATTATTGAGGATGCATTAGCACCATTTATGCACCACAAAACGCCTATTGATATTGTTGCTTCATTTTTTCAGGTTTCACACTTGCATGGACTTTTGAGGCGATTGGATAATTCAACAATGCTATGTTCTGTCGAAGCTAGGGTACCTTTTGTTGATTATCGTCTAGTTGAAAGAATGGCAGGTGTTAGCCCGGATTATAGGATGAGAGATGGTATAGTGAAAGAACCACTAAAAAGAGTATTTAATTCTATTTTGCCAGAAGACATTATTTTACGTAAGAAAGTTGGTTTTCCAGTTCCTTTAGATAAAATATTTCAAAATAACGAGGGTACGGCTATGGATGACTGGTTAAATTTCAACTTAGCTAATATATAAACCAATAAACCAATAAACCAATAAACCAATAAACCAATAAACCAATAAACCAATAAACCAATAAATCAATAAACTTATGAAAATAATTATTTTAGCAGCTGGACGAGGTTCACGTTTGATGCCTCTAACACGAAACACACCCAAACCATTGATTGACCTAGGTAGTGGCTACACGCTTCTCGAAAGACAATTGGACAGTATTGAAAAATCAGGCGTCATTGACGAAGTTATTTTGGTGATTGGATATCTTGCAGAGCAAATTGAGGCTAAGGTTAAAAGACTTCATGATAGTGGGCTGAAAATAAAAACAATCTATAACCCATTTTTTGATGTCTCTAATAATTTAATATCTTTGTGGTTATCTATGACTGAGATGCATTCTGATTTTATGATCACAAATGGAGATAATCTGTTTGATCCTGATATTTTCAAAAATATTGATGCTGATTGTAAAGATGGAGTCTACTTAACTGTTTTTAAAAAAGAACATTATGATGATGATGATATGAAAGTTACCCTTTCTGGAAGTCAGCTAGTCGAGGTTAATAAAAAGATATTACCTACAGATACAGATTGTGAGTCACCTGGTTTAGTGCTTGTTAAAGGTGAATCATCTCTTCGCCTATTTCGTAAAAATCTTGATGAGATTATTCGCGAAGTAAGTAGTCGTGATGATTACTGGCTTGTTTTATTTAATAGAATGGTTGCCAATGGCAACCTTATTGAAACATGGCAAATACCAACAGGAATGAAATGGCAGGAGGTCGATTTTCATCTTGATATAACTAAAGTAATTGAATTGTTAGATGTTTCAAAACTAGATTTAAATTAGGAAGTTCATATGTGTGGTATAGCCGGAATTTTCCAATTTTGTGGTAACACAGATCACGTTAGTCTGAGCAAGAATGTTAAGCATCTTTTAAACTCTATTAAACACAGAGGGCCTGATGATCAGGGAATATCAGATCAGGGACAGTGTGTTCTTGGGATGGTTCGTCTCAGTATTATAGATATACCAACAGGGCATCAGCCCATGTTTTCACCAGACAATCGTTACTCAATTGTTTTTAATGGTGAAGTTTATAATTATCGAGAAATTAGGGATGGACTACAAAAAGAATCTGTTACCTTTGAAACCAATTCAGACACCGAGGTCATTTTAAAAGGGTATATAAAGTATGGTGTTAAAATACTTGACCTCCTGGATGGAATGTTTGCGTTTGCTATATATGATTCATTGAATGAAGAACTCTTTATAGCAAGAGACCGGCTTGGAAAGAAGCCACTTTATTATTATAAAGACTCTGAGAAACTTATTTTTTGTTCTGAAGTACATGCTATATCAAAATATATTGGTCTTGATCTATCCTTGAACAGCCAGTCATATTGGGATTACCTTACATACAGATACATACCTGGTGTAGATACTTCATACTCTCAAATAAAGAAGTTTGAGCGTGGAGAATACAGTCTTATTTCAACAAGTGGAGTAACTAAAAATAGTTATTGGAGTATTCCCCGTGAGTCTTCTTCTGAGCCCGTAAGGGAAAATAAAGTTGACTCGATAGCAGATCGTTTTGGTACTCTATTTTCTCAATCTGTTACTAAAAGACTTGTTGCCGATGTTCCTGTTGGCGTTATGTTGAGTGGTGGAATTGACTCCTGCGCTGTACTTTATGAGGCATCAAAACATCAACCTATAGATTCTTATCACGTTTTTTTTGACACAACTGACAATGACTATAACGAACTTAAGTATGCAAAGCAGATGGCTCAATTTTCTGGGTCACCGCTACACGTTGTTGAGGCAACACGGCAAGATTTCTATGATCAGTTGCTTGATATTTCTAAAATAACTGATGAACCTCTTTCAGATCTAGCTTCTATTCCTTTCAAAATGGTGTGTGACCTTGCTGCCAAAAATGTCAAGGTTGCTCTCTCTGGCGAAGGTAGTGATGAGATTTTAGCGGGATATGGAATTAATTCAATTCAAAGGCGACTACAACTATTGTCTGTATTGAATAGAGTGCCTGAATCTATAAGAAGATGGGTTAGAGTAATTGTTGAAAAAAGGGAGGGAAGAAAGATTGCATTGTTTGATGAAGTCGGGAAGTCTTTAGAACAATGGGGTAAGAACTCCAATTACAATATTACCTACCAGATAAGCCACAATGAAAAGGCTGAATTCTTACATGTTGATACTGAACATGAGTTTTTTGATTCTTCACGCTTTCTTCATGAACTCTATGACAGTGTAGAGGATGAAGATGTTATTAATCAGCTTCTACATATTGTCTCGTCAGATTGGCTTGAACAAGATGTATTGATGAAGTCAGATAAAGTGTCTATGAGTTCATCATTAGAGTTAAGATGTCCTTTTTTGGATCATCATTTGGTTGAATATCTTTTTAAAGTACCAGGTAACTTTAAGGTTGGTAATTTAAATGGCCAACATCAGTCAAAATTACTCCTCAAGAAATACCTGTATGGAAAAATTCCGGACAACCTCGTATTTAGAAAAAAACTAGGTTTCCCTGTGCCGTCATATGATCTAAAAGCACAGAAAGATGTTGAATTTATGTATGATATTTTGAATTCGGATGACTGTTACTATCTCCAAATATTTCAAAAAAATAAAGTAATGAAATTATTAGATTCATTAAAATATAATTTTTCGGAAAGTGGTTCACTTAAGCATTTTCTTTGGAGTGTGGTGGTATACGAGCTATGGGCAAAAGGCAAAGTTTAATAATTAAGGGGTTATTCAATGGCAACTAAATTTTCTGCAAAGATAATTGAAAATAATGAGAATGGTGATAACAGTGAGAATGAGTCATGGTGGCAAAATAATCCTATGACTTATGACTGGGATCATGATTTAGGTGAAATAAAATATAATGAAAAGTATTTTACGGCGATTGATCAAATATTTGGTTATGGACATTCTTTATGTAATAACCCAAATTGGCCAAAAGGACGAATTCTTGAAAACTTTATACCTTATGACGAGACAAAAGATAAACGTGTTTTAGAGGTGGGGTGTGGTTCCGGATTGGTATCAAGTCATCTTGCAAAATCGGGCTCAATGTTAACTTCGATCGATTTAACTAAACAAGCCATTGAAACGACTACTGAGAGATTTAAATTATATAATCTTAAAGCAGACATTAAGCAAATGAATGCTGAAAGTATGGGGTTTGATGATAACACCTTTGACTTTGTTATTTCATGGGGGGTTATTCATCACTCTGGGAGTATGCAAAACATTCTTAATGAAATTTATCGTGTGCTTAAACCTGGAGGTAAGGCTTATTTAATGGTCTACAATAAAAACAGTATTCGTTCACTAATATTTGCTCCAATTTGGTTAGGTGTTATACGGGGTAAGCTACTTAAGTATAATCGAAAAGAAATTATTAGTAATATTACGGATGGGTATATTGCTCGTCATCTCACAGAAGATGAGTTTAATAGTATGGCAAGCTCTTTTAAGAACATTAATTATACATACTCTGATGAAGTAGATACTATTTCCTCTTATTTTTTAGGACCGTTTCGGCGAATATTAAAACCATTTAAAAAAATAAAACATAAATTAGAATATTTTTTAGCAACTCGATGGGGATGGTATATGCAGATTGTTTTAGAGAAATAATATAATGAATATTTTAATATGGAATGAATGCTATGTTGCGGGGGGAGCTGATTGGTCACTTATAGATCTCGTTCTTCATTGGCCTAATTCAGAAGATACTTTTGTTTTATATATTAATAATTCTCATGAAGGGTTGGAGCTTCTTAAAGAAAAAATGCCGTCTAATGTTGAGGTGCGAGAATTTGAAAGCATAATGGAGTTTACTGAGACTGTTACATTAAACAGATTTTTTAAACATAGGTTGATAAAAAAACTGGTCTTGGCTTTATCAATACCCATTAATTATTTTGTTTATAAACGAGAGATCTCTGGAAATAATTTTGATGCACTCTTAATGAATAATGGAGGTTACCCTGGCGGTCTAACTAATTTCATGGTTGCATTTGCAGCGCAGTCTTTGGGGATAAAGAAAAGAATGATGATTGTTCGTAACTATCCCCCTTATCATTCAAGTAAAAATATCATTATGCGTTTATCAGACTGGGTGTCAAACAAGTCATTAAATAAAATGGTGGCTGTTTCTAATTCGTTAAGTGATTCAATAAAAAGTAAAACAAGTATTAATACTGACTTAATCGATGTGATTTATAATGGCATTTCAGTAAAAAATAAAATTTCTGATGATAATGATGGTATTCAAGTTTCGTTTGAGAAGGGACTTTCCGTTGGGATTATTGGGACTTTACAGGAGAGAAAAGGTCACCAGTTTCTTTTTAAATCGTGGGTGCAGGTTATAAAAGAATTCGAAAAGGCACGTTTGTATATTGTAGCTTCGAAAAGCAGTGGAGATAAAAACAAGCTTATTTTGCTAGCAAAGGAACTAGGTATTGCACATTCAATTGTTTGGATTGATTTTACTAGAAATGTTGGAGACATATATAAGCAACTTGATGTGGTTGTAATGCCTTCATTGGAGTATGAAAGTTTTGGAAGAATTATTGTCGAATCAATGGCTTTTTCTGTACCTATAATTGCGACTAAAGTCGGTGGAATGCCTGAGTTAATCAATCATGGTAAAGATGGCTTTCTAGTAGAAAAAAATGATGATGATGCTCTAGCTTCTCAGATTATAGATTTATTAAAAAACCCTGAGATGAGAAAATCTGTAGGTGCGGAAGGGTTTAATACTTACTCTACAAAGTTCACTGCCGATATAATGTCAAACAACTATTGCCGTTTACTTCATGAGTTGAAGTAGTATAAATAATGATTTTAAAAGTTGAGTTGTATTCATTTTTACGTTGGTTGACTGGTGTTAGTATAATCAATGCTATAACCTTTTATTTATATAAGTTCAGCATAAAGGTTTTTAGAAAAATAAGTTTATTTAAAAGAACAAAATATCCAATATCAGTTAAGAAAATAATCACTTCGAATGCCGTGTTTAATGACACCCCAATTCTTAGCAGTGTAATCTTGCCGAGTGTAGGAGGTGACTTAAAATATCACCCTAAAAATATTCCTTTAGCAGGTTGTTTACTTAGTATTAATGCCGGACATATTGACTGGGAAGAAGAGCTGCTAGATCCTGAAGATGAAGAGTCATTACATAGGTGGAATTGGTCAATTCGCTTGCGGTCATCGGTGAATGAATATGATATGAATGCTCTTGTATCATGGGTGTTACTACAACAAGAAACTTGGGTAGATAAATTTCAATGTGAGCTTTTCGAAGAGGGGACAAATGGATTGCTCAGGTGGGAAAGTTATACTGTAAGTGAACGGATTAGCAATAGTGTTGTTTTTTATCATGGCTCTATAAATGGCTGGCCGTCGTTGAAAATTAAAAATGCACTTATCGAACAAGTTCTTTTTTTACTCAAAAACTTAGAATATCTTGGTGATAAGACAGGTAACCATATAATTAATAATGCTCGTGCTATTTATTTGGCAGGGGTTGCATATGGATGTCATAACTGGAAACAGATTGCTACTACTATTTTTGAACGAGAGTTACCAAAATTAGTTACAGCTGATGGGTTTATGCGTGAAGGTTCGTCGCATTATCAATTTTTATTTACTAGATGGTTACTTGAGGTTTATTATTTTGCTTCACTTGAAGGTGATTCAAGAGTAATGACTTTTCTTGCCCCGATTATAAAATCATTAATTGATAAGTGTCATTTTTTTCTTATATATAATGAAGAAAAAAAGAATTGGACTATCCCTCTATTCGGTGACATATCACCAGATTTTCCTCCTGAGTGGCTACTATATTTACCATGGAGTCAATTTGCATCTTCATTTGTTGTTCCTCCTTCTCCTGCACCAGTGAATATTTTAGATGGTTGGAATAGATTATGGGAAGATAAGAAGCATGCTTTGAATTCGGTCCCTTCTAAAAATAAAGAAAATAACTATAATAAAAAATCTTCGGGATATCAAAGTAGTGGTTGGTTTCGTTATAAGTACTTGGATAATACACTTTTATACCGCTTAGATAGAGACGCTATACCTAATTATGTAGGTCATCATCATTATGATATCTACCACTTTTGTTTGTTTAGTAAAGGGATTCCATTATTAGTTGATGCAGGCAGAAAAAATTATAGCCTGTCAGATCCATTTGGTAAATTTGGCTTGTCTCCAAATGCTCATAATTCTATTTTAATTGATGGCGTTGGAGTTGTTCCAGAAAAATATTGGTTATATCCTAATGAGTATTCTCAAGCAAGGAATATTTCAAGTGTTCATAAAAATAAAAAGTCTATTGTGATTACGATCGAGTCGACAGGTTTTCAGCGACTCTCTTCTCCTATTTCATTAATTCGGACTATAACGCTCACTGATAATAGTTGTGAAATAGAGGATTGCTTTACAGGTGAAGGAACTCACCAAATTACATCTTTTTTTCATTTTGCATTTGAAGGCGAAATTCAATCACTTTATGGAAACCAACTTTTATTTAATACTGAGTCGATTTGTGGAAAGTTTGAGTGTGATGAAAAAAATAAACTTATATTAGAACACCATAATGGCGGAAGTTCACCTTTGGGTTGGCAAGTTACGAAGTATGGAAGCTCTAAACCAACGAGTACATTAGTTTTTGATGGCGAAGTTAGTTTGCCACTATCTCAGAAGTATAAAATAATATGGAATTAGTATAAGTATGTGTGGAATTTGTGGTGTTCTCAATCATGATGGCAAACCAATTAATCGTGATGAATTAATGAAGATGAACGATGCTATGGCTCAACGTGGGCCTGATGATTCAGGGGCTTATTATAATGGATCATTTGGCATGGCAATGCGTCGACTCTCTATTATTGATCTGCCTGGAGGACACCAACCTTTATCCAATGAAGATGGGACGATTCATTTAGTTTTAAATGGTGAAATTTATAACTATATAGAACTAAGAAAGGACATGGAAAAGCGAGGGCATCGCTTTAAAACCAATTCGGATGTAGAGGTGTTAATCCATCTTTATGAAGAATATGGTCTTAATGCCATAGATCATCTAAATGGTATGTTTGCATTCGCTTTATGGGATGAAAAAAAACAACGACTTTGGTTAGGGCGAGATCGGCTTGGAATTAAACCTTTGGTTTATCGTTTTAATAAAAATTCTTTTAGCTTTGCGTCCACAATTGATGCTCTAGTACAACAAGAAAGTTTTGAGAAAAAAATCAATGAAGATAGTATTCTGTTATTTTTGATGCTTGCATATATTCCTACCCCAAATTCCATTTGGGAAAATGTTCACAAGTTACCGCCGGCTCATTGGTTATTGGTTGAGAATGGGGAAATTCGTACTCATAAATATTGGTCGATTGAAAAGAAAGATCGAAATATCTCGCATGACGAATTTTTAGAAGAAGTAAAATCTCACCTAGATGATTCTATTGAATTGCATGGGCGTAGTGATGTTGATGTTGGTTCATTTTTGAGTGGTGGTTTGGACAGCAGTGCAGTAACAGCATTATTTTCTCAAAATAGTAAACGTAATATAAAAACATTTTCTATGGATTTTATGGGGAAGGAAGATAATGAAGGTCACTACGCCAAAATGGTAGCAGATCATTATAATACAGAACACTATGCTTATGAACTATCACCGGATAAAGCGCTGTCTACGTTAGATAGTTTATTGCTTGATATGGATGAGCCTATGGCAGATTCTGCAATAATCCCATCTTTCTTATTGAGCAAAATGGCAAAGGATGCAGGGTTAAAAGTCATGTTGTCTGGTGCGGGTGGAGATGAGGTTTTTGGAGGATACTATCGGCATTATCGATCTAAAAGAGATCGACTGGCTGGCAAATTTCAATGGCTGCCTTCAATGATAAAGAACAGGCTAATAGATACTATACCATCTTCATTTATGCAATATGCGTGTATTGCGAGTAATAGTTCTGGTTTTTCTTACGGTATAAATACATCAGGTATAAATCTAGGAATCTTGAACAATTTGATGTGTAATAACGGAAAGTTTCCAAAAGCACTTGATTTGTTAAGAGCACAATTTGATGGTTTACCGGAACTGGAAAAAGAATGGGGCTTTTCTTATTCTAGGATGTTATTTGATATAAAGCATTACTTGGTTGATAATGTTCTTGCTATTACTGATAAAACGAGCATGGCAGCCTCTATCGAAGCACGAGTACCATTACTAGATCACCGTCTAGTAGAGCTAGCATTTTCTGTTCGGCCAGAAATTAATTTAACAGGAGGTTTTTCAGATGCAAAAAGCAGTCTTAAAGCCGTTGTTAGAAATGATTTGCCTAGCCAAATTCTAACTAGAAGTAAAGCTGGATTTAACGGGCCCGTAGAAAGATGGATAGAAGAAAAAATTAAACATATAAATCCAAAAAAATATTTAGACACTTTTAGTTCTTCATTGCTGCATGATTTTATTGATGCTAATGAGATGAAAAAATTACTGGAGTCTTCTTCTAACTCCACACAAACTTCTGAAAATATTTTTATTATTATGGTGCTAGGCCAATGGTTAGAGGGCCAACTTTAAATGACTGAAAATAACTCTATAAGTGTTATTTTCCCAACCTATAATTCAGACTCATATGTTGAACAAACATTATCATCATTATTAAATCAATCTATATCTCCAGATGAAATTATCTTTTCTGATGATGGTTCAACCGATAACACGGTAAAAATTCTGGAGGATTGGAAGTGTCGGTTTGAAGAGCTTGGAATTAATACCCTTATTCTGATTAATTCACATAAAGGTCCAGGTGCTACTAGAAATATAGCTATCGAACATTCTACAAATGAATGGATATCGTTTCTTGATGCTGATGATATATGGAAGAAAGATAAAATATCTAGAATCAAAGAAATGATCAAAAAATTCCCCAACAATAATGTTTTTTTACATGGCGAAGAATATGTGCGTCTTGATGGAAAGAAAACAATTATGATGCACGGAGAGAATTATAAAGTAGACAAATCGCTTTCTAGGCAGCTATACCGTAGATGTTTTTTTTCCACATCAGCAATAACGTTAAATAAAAATGCGTTAATAAATGGTATATTTGATTCATCTTTACCTAACGGTCAAGATTATGAATTGTGGTTGCGATCATCTCCCTATATGAAGTTATGTGTGGTGCCTGAAATATTAGGTGAATATGTTGAACAATCTAGCAGTATCACTGCACGACCTTATTATCAAAGATATTTTTCACAAGTTAGAATACTTGCTAGACACTTTGAGAAGGGAGGTGTTTTGTTAGCTTGCTATATGATTCTAAGAGTAACATTGAGTAAGCAGTGGTTTTCTATGATGCAACAATGGATAAGTGGTACTCAGAAACATTCAGGGTGAATGGATTAGCTATGGCTTAGTTTGATTATTGTAAGTTTAAAATGACAGTGGCGAATAAATACGCTAACAGAGTACAAATCAATTATAAAGGTATTATGAAGAATGGGGAAATTTGTCCAATTATTGTTACCAATGACTTCTTTAATTATCTTAGCTTTACTATATGTAAGGTTAATCAATAGTTCTCTCGTTGTTAAGGTTCCAGTTGGATGGTTTAAGTTTGGCGTTGCATTTATAGCTTTAGGACTGACTAATTTATTTGTTTCAGTTTATGTTAATGATTTCATATCGATTATAAATATTCGATACGTTTTGGTTGAAATAACTTTAGGTGTCTTTATTTTAAGTTTGAGCAACTATAACAAGTATTTATATGTTTTTTCTAACAAAATATTTGTTGTTGCGGCGGTAAGTAATTTGCTGATTATATTGGCAGAACAGTTTTTGTGGTTTTTTGATAGGGGGTTATTAGCAGATCTTCAAAGAGTCATTGCTCCAGCAACTACATATCATGGGGTAATAAACAGACCTGCTTTTGGTTTTCAATTATTACGTCCACTTGGTTTGTTTGGGGGGCTTCATGCAGCGAGTCTTTTCGTATTGATCTCCTTTTTAAGGTTTATGGCATTAAAAAATCTACCTTCAATGAAGAATAACTTTTATTGGCTTGTTTTTTTGCTCTTTATATTTAGCTTACAATCTGCGCAGACTATAATTTTATCTGTTTTTGCTTTTTTTGTGGCTTTTAGTATAGGCAAAAAGAATATTTTCAAGCCTATGGCAATACTGTTTTTGTTTTTACTACCATTTTTATTTTTATGGCTTTCATCTGTCGGACATTTCGACGACAATCAATACTCTATGCTATACATATTTATGA
>ENA-OSJC01001589-OSJC01001589.1-marine-metagenome-genome-assembly--contig:-NODE-1589-length-18371-cov-4.741828_pt1 | contig 18371 bp, 18 predicted proteins | sample MGYA00237885_ERZ534234 | MGnify/ENA primary metagenome ERZ534234 (study PRJEB26413, sample SAMN06343907) | marine metagenome | isolation source: coastal waters | place: Atlantic Ocean: West Antarctic... | reverse complement strand
TACAAAAAAGAGATTTGAAAAAAGAATTCTTGATTTGGGTTGTGGGTCTGGTGCTAATTTATGGTATTTGTCAAGAGAGGGGTTTAGTGCATTTGGAATTGATGGATCAAAAACGGCTATTGAAAGAACTGAAAAGAAACTTTTTAAGGAGGGCCTTAATGCCAATTTGTTGACAGGCGATTTTAAAAAATTACCTTACGATACAAATTTCTTCGATGCTGTTCTCGATATTACATCTATTCAACATAATGATTATTCAACAATGAAGCAAATTGTTAATGAAGTGCACAGAGTTATGAAGACTAATGGGACATATTTGGGGTTGATGATAAATTCTGATAAAAATCTCTCTGCAAATAGTTTTGTCACGAACTACTTAGATGATAATGAAGTCAAAAAATTGTTTGAAAATTTTAAAAACATAGAGATAAATGAGAGCTTTTATACAGAGGATCATGGCAGAAAGTACATTAAATTTTTACATATAAATGCAATAAAATAAATTAAAAATTATGAAAATACTAGGAACAAAATTTTTTGGACAAGACAGTGCTGTTTTTTATATTGATACAGATAAGAAACAGTTGTTTGCTATTAATTCTGATAGGGTCTCACGGATAAAAAAAGATAATTACGATATAAGTCCGGCATTAGATCAGTATACAAAACATTATTTTCAAAATATTGATGAATTATCATATTCGTTTGCAAACTATGATGGGAATGATGCTGTTCTTGAAACTAAAGGGACTTCTTATTACTGGTTGAATTATCAAAGATTGTTAAGAAAAATTACTAAGCCGAGATATCGCAGTGATTTAAACCAGAAATATAATTTAGCTCAAAAACTATTAATTTATTCATGCTTTATATTAATTCCAAAAATATTTTATTATCAGTTTGTTAGGGACTATTATTGGAAAAAACATATTAATAATGATTTGCCAGGTGATTTTCATTTCAGAATGATAGATAGATATATAAGGGAGACATTAAGCAGATATGAAATTGAGCCAAAAAAAATTAAATATCACGATCATCATACTTGTCATGCTTTTTCAGCTTATTATTCCTCAGAATTTGCTTACACTGAAAAATCAGTTGTATTTACACTCGATGAACACGGTGATGAATGCTTTTCAAAACTATTTGTTTTTGATAAGAATAAATTTAAGGAATATAGAAAGTCGAAAGTAAAGACATTTTGGCAAGATGGAAGAGTACATGTGACATCAATTGCAGATGTTTACTCTAATTTTACGGAGGCAGTGGGATTAATTAGATCTACTGACGAGGGCAAAGTTGAGGCTTTAGCTGCTTATGGCCAAATTGATAAAGAACTTTTGAATGATCTGATGGAAATGATAAGTATTGTTGATTTGAGGTTTGAATTTGACTTGGATAAATATAAAAAACTATCAAGAATTAAAACTTTGATTGAAATCAAGGAAAGTATTGGTGAAAAGAACTTTTGTGCAACAGTTCAACATTGGCTTGAAGAATTATCAGTTGAATATTTAAATCAAGCACATGAAAGTCTTAAGATTGATAACTTATGCTTGGCTGGTGGCGTGACTGCTAACGTCATTATGAATCATAAGATTTATGAGAATACACCATTTAAGAAATTGCATATTGTTCCCGCAATGGGTGATGAAGGAAGTGCAATGGGGGCTGCAATTATTTCTGCAATCGAAAATGGTGAAGACCTGAGTTGGTTGAAGGATTCAATAATGCCATATTATGGGCCATCCTATGACGAAGACAGTATTAAAAATGCTATTAGTCAATTTCCAAATAAAATTAAAAGTGAAAAACTTGGTGATCAGTGGCACATTACTGCAGCTGAATCGATTTGTAATAATTTAGTTATCGGTATTTTCCATGGACGCATGGAATTTGGTCCGAGAGCCTTAGGAAACAGAAGTATTTTAGCTAATGCTCAAAATCCTGAAATAAGAGATAGGATAAATTCGTTAATAAAAAGAAGGGCTTATTATCAACCATTTTGTCCATCTGTGCTTGAAAATGAGAGAGAAAGGCTATTTGATAACTCTTATAAGCATAAACATATGGCAACAGCATTTCTTATGAAAAAAGAATATCAGAAGCAGTTGCCATCAGCAGTACATGTTGATGGAACTTCTAGGCCTCAATTTGTTGAGAGTTCAGATAATCCAGAATATTATAAATTATTAGAAGAGGTAAAAAGTATTTCGGGATTTGGTGTCATAATTAATACATCTTTCAATTTGCATGGCCGACCAGTTGTAAACACTCCTATTGATGCAATTGTTGATTTCCTGGATTGTAATATGGATGAATTATATTTAGAAGGATATAAAATTACAAGAGCTGTATAAATAGAGAGTCAGCTGATAGTATGCTTTATAAATAGTAAAAATATTATGTTCTTCTTATGTTTAAATATTGATTCATTAATAATAGATACGAAAAATTAACAATGTCTTTTGATAACTTAGGTCTTTTATTTCAAAAAAATGTTAAAGACTATCCTGACTGCTCATCAATTGAGTTTCCTAGTGGAGAATCATTAACATATCAAAAACTTAACCAATTAGTTAATAAAACAGCAAGGTTCTTAAATTCAAATTTTGGTATTTCTGTAGGTGATGTTGTTTGTATATCCGGAAATAAAAAAACAGAAACATTTTGTGTTATGTTGGCATGTTTGAAGATTGGTGCTATTTATTCAGTTATGGATTATGATAGTCCAGTTAAACGCCTTTCGATAATAATAAATACATGCCAACCTAAATTAATTGTTGCGGAAAAAAAATTAATCAACGCTTTAGATAAATCTTCAAAAATCAATAAAATTAATGTTTTAGTAAATGACTTTATTGAAAAAAAGGAAAAAATTAAATCATATAGTGGAAGAAATTTATCAATAGTTAATTCAATAACTTCAAATAACGGAGCCTATATCATGTTTACTTCTGGCTCAACTGGCGCCCCAAAAGGTGCTCTTGTCTCGCATGCTAATCTTATTAGCTTTATTTCTTGGAGTAAAAAAGAATTTTCCTTTTCAATCGCTGATAAGTTAACTAATGTTAACCCACTTTTTTTTGATAATTCTGTTTTTGATTTCTATTCATCTTTTTTTTCAGGTGCATGCATAGTTCCATTTTCAAAAAATGAAGTAAGTAACCCAACATTATTGATGCAAAAAATTAATGATTTAGCCTGTACCTCATGGTTTTCTGTTCCTTCTTTATTAATCTATTTGGATTCAGTAAAGGTTCTTACGCCTGAAAATATGAAAAAAATAAAAAGAATTATTTTTGGTGGTGAAGGATTTCCAAAAACCAAATTACATAAATTGTTTAAATTGTATTCCAGAAGAGCCAAGATATATAATGTCTATGGTCCAACAGAATGCACATGTATATGTTCGAATTACAAAATCTCTTCTTCAGATTTTAATGATTTAACTGGAATTCCTCCATTGGGAAGTTTGATACAAAATGTCTCATATCTTATACTCAATGACAAGTTAGAGACTATCAAAGACGGCGAGGTTGGTGAGCTTTTTTTACTTGGCCCTAATGTTGCGCTAGGATATTATAATGACTTAAATCGAACAAGCGATAGCTTCATTCAAAATCCATATAATACTGTTGATAGAGAAATTATGTATATGACTGGAGATTTTGTTAAATATGATAGTAAAGATCAAAAAATTTACTTTATTTGTCGAAAGGATAACCAAATTAAACACATGGGTTATCGTATTGAGCTTGATGAAATAGATCATGCATTAAATAAAATCGATGGCATCTCTGAATCAGTTACCATCTATGTGAGTCTTAATAATTTTAAAAAAATTATTGCATTTGTTGCATTAAAAAGTGACTACTCTTTTAATTCTACTGAATTAAAAGAAGAGCTTCGTGAAATGATCCCAAGTTATATGGTTCCATCAAAAATTAATTTTCTCAAAAATCTTCCAAAGAATGCAAATGGGAAAATTGATCGTAAAAAACTTAGTACTGAATATTTATAAAATATATTATGCAGAGCGTAGCAATCATGCAACCGACTTATCTACCATGGGCTGGCTATTTTGCGTTGATGGATTCGGTTGATACTTTTGTTATTCTTGATTCAGTTCAATTCTCAAAACGCTCATGGCAGCAAAGAAATCAAATAAAAACCGAATCTGGGCCTAAATGGTTAACAGTTCCAGTAATTTCGAAGGGCAAAAGAGATCAAGTTATTTCAGATGTGCAAATAGATTATTCTGGTAAATTTCCAGAAAGCCATATTAGAATGATTGAGCAGAATTATAGAAAAACCCCATTTTTCATTGACTACTCAGAAAGCTTTTTTAATATACTTAGAAAAAATCATGAGTGTTTATCACATCTTTCAATTGATTTAATTTTATTAATTAGAGATTTGTTAGATATAAAAACCAAGATTAAATATTCTAGTGATTTGATTGCTAAAGGATCAAAAGATGAGCTTCTTGTAGAAATATGTAAGTATGTTGGAGCAACAGAGTATGTTTCTCCTCAAGGTTCCAAAGTATATTTGAATGATTCAAATGCATTCATTAAAAACAATATTCCATTAAAATATTTTGATTATAAGCATCCTAATTACCCACAATATCATGGTGATTTTATTCAGTATATGTCAGTAATTGACCTATTATTTAGTTGTGGACCTGAAAGTAAATTTTTTTTAAGAAAATAACATAATGAAAAGAATTGCAATTATTCCGGCCAGAGGTGGCTCTAAAAGAATACCAAAAAAAAATATTAAAAATCTTTGTGGAAAACCCATTATTGCATATGTATTAGATGCTGTAGAAGAATCGAATTTATTTGATGTTATTCATGTCTCTACGGATAGTCAAGAGATTGTGACTGTTGTAGAAAATCTTGGATTTCCTGTAGACTTTATGAGAAACGAGGAGTTATCTGATGATTACACTCCGATTATGCCAGTATTAAAATGGGTGCTTGAACAATACAAAGATAGTAATATCGATTTTGATGAAGTTGCCTCAATAATGCCGTGCGCGCCGTTTATTGAGGCAGGTGATTTGGTGAATGCATCAAATTTATTGAGAAGTGGTAATTATAACAGTCCAGTGCTTGCAGTATCGACATACCCCGCACCTATTGAGTGGGCCTTTAGTAGAAAAGACAGTGGATTGATGAAGCCTATTCAAAAGGCACTGCTTGAAAAGCGCTCGCAAGATCTTAAAGAACATTATTTTGATACAGGTTCTTTTGCTTTTTTTTCAAGTCAGTATGTTATTAATTCCAATGGTTCTGGAATTAATAATTCATATATAGGGTGTATTATTGATAAATATAAGTCAATTGATATTGATAATATAGATGACTGGAAATATGCTGAATATTTAATGCGTGGGGTTGTTAATTATGTTTAGCTTTGCATATATTCCAGTAATAACTAAATTGATTGATAAAAAGCATAATCTCAAATTAAGAATGATTAGTAAGGGCTATGATCAATTAAAAAATGAGGATAATCTTCAATTAATAGCTCGTTTAAAAAGTCATTTAACAGTGGATTTTGATAAAGATTTTTCTGATGCTATGTTCATAAAGATAGTGGGTGGGATTAAAATTCCTTCTGTAGCTTTAAAGCAGTATTATATTTATAAAATCATATCTGCAACAAGTTTTAATAAGGCCGTTCTGTATTCTTATGGCACTGGAAATGGTATATCGTTTCCTTTGCCATTATCAAGCCAAAGAAGTATTGTTAATAATAATATTACAGTTAATAGAATAATGTCTTCTGTGTTATGGATATTATCTATTATTAAGAGATATCTTATAGGTGTGGCTATATACTTTAGAAGTATTAAAAAAAAAATTACTTATCGTAAGATAGTAGCACCAAAAACAAAATATATAAGATTTTTTGGTTTATCCAATAATAATTTACCTATAGAAAATAAAGTAACATTTGATACAGTTTCATGGTTTTTAAGATATAGAAAAGGTCATGATATTGAGGCTATAGTTCATGACGTAAATGTGCCTAATAGTTTTGTTCACAATGGAGTTGATATCTATTACTCCAAAGATGAAATACCTGTTATAAAAAATCCATACCACTTTATAAAGTTTATAGTTAATGGATTTTTATTGCTTGCATATTCTTTTGTAAAGTTATTATGTGGTCAATGGCAATATGCTCTTTTGCTTGGTGAGCTGATAAAGGCACTTGAGTTACAATATGTTGACAAGGATATGTTGCCATCCGAGTGCATGTTCAATAATTCAGATTGGCTATATAGGCCTTTGTGGAGTTATGTAGCAGAGTCTAGAGGATGTGATATTCAATTCTACTTTTATTCCACAAATATAGAGGCATTTAAATTGCAAAGTGGGTATCAGTTAATGCTAAATAATTGGGATTTATGTACCTGGCCCAACTACTTAGTTTGGGATGAGTATCAAGAAAATTTTATCAAAAGAGAGATTAAGTATTTTTCAAATATAAAAATTGTTGGCCATATTTGGGGTTCTGATAGCGATGAATTTTTACAAAATTTACCAGATGATAGTATTGCTATTTTTGATGTTCAACCAACTAATCCAACAGTTTATAAAGAGTTAGGACTGGATTATGAATATTGTACACCTGAGGTTATCTGTAAATTTATTAATGATATATTTGATGTTTTTAATCAAAAAAATCACCTTGCTCTAAAGCAAAAAAGAAAGCCTGAAGATGATAGAGTTCATGAAAAGTATAGTAAACTCATAAATGAGTTAGAGAGTGAACGTTTAGATATAATAAATCCAGGCATAGCAGCCATTCGTTTAATTGATGAATGTAAAGCAGTTATTTCATTACCTTTTACCTCGACAGCTCTTATAGGCAGTGAGGCTGGAAAAATTTCAATTTATTATGACCCTACTGGTAAATTACAAAAAGATGATAGAGCTGCGCACGGAATTCTTTTAATTTCTGGAAAAAAAGAGCTGCAACAATGGGCAATACAAAAAATGCATTAATATGAAAAGATTAATATTTGATTTAGATGGAACAATATGCCATGCAAAGAAAGGGGATTATGCTAATGCAAATCCTAATGTTAAAGTTATTGATCGATTAAAAGTATATAAGAGAGATGGTTTTGAAATTGTAATAAGTACAAGCAGAAATATAAGAACCTATGATGGAAATTTAGGAAAAATTAATGTAAATACCTTGCCTATAATTATAAAATGGCTGGATAAACATAATGTTCCCTACGATGAAATTTATGTTGGAAAGCCATGGTGTGGCTTTGAAGGGTTTTATATTGATGATAAGGCTATTAGGCCCGAAGAATTTGTTAATATGGATTACGATACAATTAAAAATTTAATTAATCCAGTTACATGATTGTTATTACCTCGGCTGCCTATGTCGATACTGAATTTTGTGCAGAAGTTGGCAAACTTCCACCAGCAATGCTGCCGGTTGCCAATAAAAGGTTATTTGAGCATCAAGTAGAAACATTAAAGCAAAGATTTCCAAAGGATAAGGTATATCTATCATTACCTGAGTGTTATCAAATACCTAAAAAAGATCAACTTGAAATAGATTTTCTAGGTATTAATATTATAAGAGTCCCTGAAAATATAAGCCTGGCTAACTCTCTTCTGTATGTTGTAAATAGTATTGGTGAGTATGATAATACTATTAGAGTATTGCATGGGGATACTTTGATAGATGATCTGCCACTGGTTGATAATGTGTTGGCTATAGCAAAGACTAATGATGATTATAATTGGGAGGTAGAAAATAAAGGGTTAACAGGAGAAATGGTTTGGAGTGGTTTTTTCTCTTTTAACGATATCAGGTCTTTAGTAAAAGTACTAGTAAAAAATAAAAATTCTTTCGTTGATGCTGTTAAAGAATATAGCAATCAGAATAAAATGGACTATAAAGAAGTCTCTAATTGGATGGATTTTGGACATGTAAACAATTATTTTAAGTCAAGATCAATGATTACAACACAACGAGAGTTTAATTCGCTTAGAATTGAAAATGGTATAGTTATAAAATCTAGTTGTAATGAAAAAAAAATTTTAGCGGAAAGCACTTGGTTTACTAATATACCTGATAGTATAAAATTCTATACTCCACAACAACTTGGTTCTGGTTATTTAAATTCTAACCAAGCTTTTTATAAGTTAGAATATCTGAGTTGTATCCCGCTTAATGAAGTATATGTTCATGCTCTAAATCCACCTTTTTTTTGGTCAAAAATATTTAAACACATACGTTTATTTTTATCCACATGTGCTCAAGTTGAAGAAACTAATATTAACAAGGCCGATGAGCGTTTGTCGGAAAATTACAAACTATTAGTTGTTGAAAAAACAAAAAAACGGGTTTCGGAGTATATTGAGAAATCTGATAGTGATTTTGATTTAAAAACAAGCCTTAATGGTTTGAAGCTTCCATCGCTAAATTCCATAATGGAGGAGTGTATTTTGAAAGTTAAGGATGATCCTTGCATTCTTGGCATACTGCATGGCGATCTTTGTTTTAGCAATATCTTGTACGATACTCGTTCAGATAGGATAAAAGTAGTGGACCCTAGAGGTCTTGATATAAATGATAATTTTAGTTGTTTAGGTGATTTGCGATATGATTATTCGAAACTAAACCATTCTGTAATTGGGTTATATGATTACATTGTTGCAGGAGCATATAGTTTAAATGAAGCAGTGAATTTTGAATTTGAATTTGAAATAATGATTGATGATAGGGTATATCAAATTCAAGAAATTTATATGAAAGACATGAAGCTAGAAAAATTATCACCTGTAAGCCTAATGCCAGAAACTATTCTATTATTTTTTGCAATGTTACCATTGCATGCAGATAGTCCAAAACGACAAAGAGCATTTATTGCTAACATTCTTAGACTTTATAGCATATATATAGCAAAGTAAATTATGGCTTTTATAATTCCAATGCTAGGAAAGAGTAGTCGTTTTTTTAACGAAGGCTATAGTATCCCAAAATATCAACTGCAATTATCAGGCAAATCAACATTTTTTCATGCAATTTCGTCATTTGAAAAATATTTTGAAACTGATTTATTTATTTTTCTTGTTAGAAGTGATTATGATGCAGATGCATTTGTTAAAGATGAGGTTAGAAAAAGCTCAATTAACTCATACAAGGTAAAAGTTTTAGATTACGAAACCAATGGCCAGGCAGAATCAGTTAATTTAGCCTTGGATTTTTTGGAGCTGAATGAGCCAATATATATATTTAATATAGACACGTTTCGTAATAATTTTACCAAACCTGAATTTATAGATAATTGTGATGGTTATTTAGAAGTTTTTATAGGCGATGGTGATGGCTGGTCGTTCATCCTTCCTGGCGATGGAAATAAAGTTTTAAAAACCACTGAAAAAGATAGAGTTTCAAACCTTTGTAGTGACGGTTTGTATTATTTTAAAAATAAAACGATATTTAGTGCCGCCTTGAAAAAAGCAAAAGTAAGCAAAAACACAGTAAACGGTGAGTATTATATTGCACCATTGTATAATGAACTAATAAAAGAGGGGCAAAGTGTGTATTATGAAATGGTAGATATTTCGGAGTTGGAGTTTTTTGGTACACCGAAAGAGTACTTAGAAACATTAACTAAATATAAATAATTTTAAATGAAAAAAAAAGTTAAGTTTTTATTAAAAAATGTGCCATTCTTATACAATTTGATACTTAGAATACTTCAGTACTGTAGAAATATTCTATATTTAATATTTTCAGAATATATTCACGTTAGTTTGGATAAAAAAGTAAAGGGATCATCTATAACCCCTAGAGAGCCGGGCTTTATATTTAGTTTTATAAAGGAGAATTACCTTACCTTCCATCTTAGACCTAAAAAAGTGACCAGTATTTATTCAGATACAACAGAGTTAAATGATAGTTTCTCTATAGTAATTCAAGGTCAAATAGGTAAATATTGTAATTTCCTTGTTGAATCCATTAAGCTATATAAAAAAACGTTTCCAGGCGTGACAATTATCGTATCTACTTGGAGTACAGAAAAAAAAAATATTCTTGATTTGATTAATAATTTAGATGTGGTGGTATTGTTGAGCGACCCTCCAATTGACAATGGTTATGGTAATATAAATCTTCAAATGATATCTGCACACAAGGGTATTGAATATGCTAGTAATAATGGCATTAAGTATTGCATAAAAACTAGACCAGATTGTAGGATGTATCACAACAATATAGCAGCTTACCTGGTAAGTATCTTAAAAAGTTTTCCATTGAATAATAACTCTAATTCATTAGGTAGGATTGTCGCTACAAGCGTTAACACATGTAAATACAAGGTTTATGGGATTACAGATATTTTGTTATTTGGCTATACAAAAGATTTAGAGCTTTATTTTGAGCCACGTGATTTTGAAGGGGAGCTAGAAAGCTATGGGTTTGGAAAATTCCCAGCAATAATTAATGGCACACCAGTTGTTGCTGAAACCTTTTTATGCGCTAGATTTTTGATGAACATGGGTGTTAAACTTGACTGGACACTCGAGCATTGGTGGGAATGCCTAAAAAATTATTTTATTGTGATTGATGCAGACTCTATTGATTTATTTTGGTACAAGACAGACTGGGCGTATGAAAAAAGGTTTTATAGAAGCTACGCTTCAAAATCAAATAGAGCAGTAGAATTTTCAGATTGGCTAACATTGTATACTTCAAAAAAAATATCATGGAGTAAAGTGGGATATCAAGAGAAATGGATTATTGATAATAGTAAGAGTGGAAGTGATATTTTTAAAAAGATTTCAATATTTTGATATTAATTAGAAAAGGTATTATATGTTTAATAACGTATTTAAGAAAAATATACCAAGAAAGATGATAGTTTTAGATGTTGGCGCACGAGGTGGATTGTGTGAACCGTATTCTGATTTTCTTGAAAAGAATGATAAGCAACTGGTAAAAAGTAAGTATAAATCTTTTTTTGTTTATAAAATATTTTATACCTTGGTAAAGTTATTTGAGCCAAACCATCATGGCTGGTCTCCTTCAGATCCTTTATTAGGTAACAAGAAAATTGGTGGTAAATTAGAAATAAAAATGAGTAATAATTTATGATTAAGTTTGCCTTTACTGTTATATATCGAAAATTAAAATATTTATTTTCAATGTACCGTTTTTATTTAAAAACAAGATACATCCCCCCATTGGATTGCATAATAGAGGGACTCGACAACATTGAAATAGGAGAGGGATTTACAATGGGAAGTGGAGCTAAGTTGTTTTCTCAAGGCAGAAGTAGCATAAAGATAGGTAACCGAGTTTCTCTAAATTATAATGTCTCTATTAATGCAGATGGTAATGGTCAAATAATAATTGGTAATAATACAATTGTTGGTCCTGGAAGTGTTTTTCGGGCTTCAAACCACTCTTATGAAGAGTTAAATACACCAATACGAGATCAAGGGCATGTCCCAGGTACTATAGTGCTGAATGAAAATGTATGGATCGGAGCTAATGTCGTTATTTTGCCAAATGTTACTATTGGGTCTAACACCATTATTGGAGCTGGAAGTGTTGTTACTAAGAGTATTGATAAGAATGTTATTGCCGCTGGTGTTCCAGCAGTTATTATAAAAAAGAGGTGATCAATTGAGCATAAAACTTAAAGATAAATTAATTTCAAATGAATTAACCATTGGGTCATGGCTTACTTTACCTAGTACGGCAATTGCTGAAATTATGTGCAATGCAGGGTTTGACTGGTTAGTTGTTGATCTTGAACATACTACAATTTCTTTGGAGCAGGCTGGAGAAATGATTCGTACTATTGAGTTATCGGGCTCCTCATCATTGGTGCGCTTAACTAGTAATGACGAAAATCAAATTAAGAGAGTGATGGATGCTGGGGCACAAGGTATTGTAGTGCCCATGGTAAAAAGTGTGACTGATGCAAAGCGCGCAGTTACTGCAACACGATACCCTCCATTAGGAACTAGAGGGGTTGGTTTAGCTCGCGCACAAGAATATGGTGCTAAATTTGAAGAATATTTAGCGTGGCAATCAGATATTAATTTTGGTCCAGTGGTTGTTGTTCAGATAGAGCATGTTGATGCAGTTGCCAATTTGAAAGAGATACTTAATGTAGATGGTGTAGATGCATTTATTATTGGTCCTTATGATTTATCTTGCTCTATGGGAATTCCTGGTGAGTTTGATAATCCTGAATTCATACAAACTATTAATAAAATAATACAAATTGGCAGTGAGTTAAATGCAGTTAGTGGATTACATGTCGTAGAGCCTGATAAACAAAAATTAAATAATGCTATTATTGCGGGCCATAACTTTATTGCTTATAGTGTAGATATTAGAATGATAGATGTTGCTGCAAGAGATGGTATAGCTGAATTTAAAAGGCTAAAAAAATGAATGTAATAGGTATTATTCCAGCACGTATGAACTCTTCACGCTTCCCTGGAAAGCCACTTGAGAAAATACACGGAATGCCGATGATTGGTCATTGCTATCATCGTACTAAAATAGCTCCTGGTATTGATAAGACTTACGTTGCGACCTGCGATTCAGTTATAGCTGATTACATTATATCTATTGGGGGTAATGTAATAATGACAGCTGATACTCATACGCGAGCCACCACACGAACTGCTGAGGCACTAAATCAAATTGAAAGTCAGATGAAAGAGAAGGTAGACGTGGTAGTAATGTTACAGGGTGATGAGCCGCTTATCATGCCGGAAACAATCGGTGATACCATTCCTTGTTTTCAAGATCCATCTATTAATATTGTAAATATCATGTCAATACTAGCAACAAAAGAGGCTTTTGAGGATAAAAACAATGTAAAGGTAGTTGTTGATAATAATAACAATGCACTTTATTTCTCAAGAGAGCCGATTCCATCAGCATGGAAAGGTTGGAAGAATATCCCTAGATATATGCAGACTGGAGTTATTGCATTTAGACGAGACACGCTAATTAAATTTAATGCAATAGAAGAAACAGAACTTGAACAAATTGAATCTGTAGATATGAATAGAGTATTAGAAACTGGTGGAAAAATTAAAATGTTATTGACAGATGCCATAACAATTGGGGTTGATGTGCTGGAAGAGCTTATTTTAGCCGAAAAAATATTGATCGATGATCATGTAATGAAGGGCTATATTAAAACTTTTAATAAAGAAGTATGTTGATCTTAATAATTTTTTTAGTGAGCTAGTGAATGAGTAAATTAAAAGTAGGAATTTGTGGGTACGGCTTAGTTGGCAAGCGAAGACGAATTTGTGTAGACCGGCACCCAGATCTAAAAATGGTTGGAATTTGTGATCAATCATTTACAGATAAAAAATCTATGGTTGATGGCCTGGATGGTTACAAAAGTTATAAAGATCTATTAGAAATAGATTTGGATATACTGATAGTCTGTATGACCAATGATATTGCCCCAGAAGTTACAATTGCAGGTTTAAAGAAGGGGCTACATATTTTTTGTGAAAAGCCACCAGGAAAAGATGTTTTAGATATTCAAAAAGTTATTAAGGTTGAGAAAGGTTGTAAAAGTCAGAAATTAATGTATGGTTTTAATCACCGTTATCATGATTCTGTTAAGGAAGCCTTGCGAATTATTAAGACTAATGAATTAGGGAAAGTGATTAACTTACGAGGAATATATGGTAAATCACAATTAATTACATTTAATCAATCAGATTGGCGTACAAAACGAGATATTGCTGGTGGTGGAGTTATGCTTGATCAGGGTATTCATATGATAGATATAATGCGACTATTTGCTGGAGAGTTCACAGAAGTACATAGTTTTATTGAAAATAGTCATTGGAATTATGATGTTGAAGATAATGCTTATGCACTGATGCGCACAAAAAATGGAGTAGTTGCAATGATGAATTCGTCTGCAACTCAGTGGCGACATCGTTTTCACCTAGATATCAATCTAGAAAAAGGGAGTATAGTTCTTGGTGGGATACTATCTGGCTCTAAAAGTTATGGCGCAGAAACATTAACTGTAGTTTACGCTAATCCAGATAATGACGAGGGTGACCCTAAGGAGGTAACTACTCGCTACAATACAGATCCATCTTGGTATGATGAGATAAAAGAGTTCACCCACTGTATTAACAATAATAAAAAAATTACTAATGGCAATTCAGATGATGCGTTGCAAACAATGAAACTTGTTTATAAGATATATTATGCAGATAAAAAATGGAGACAAGAGTTTGATATCAAAAATCCAAATACACATTGATATCAAATAAACTAAATTATGAATGAAATAGATAAATTTTATACAAGCGATGTGGCGCAGTTTTCAAAGTCATACTTTCACTACTTAACAGAATTATTTAAAAAAATTGATCTTCGTGAGATTCAATCTTTTGTTGATACGTTATTATCTGCCCGAGAGGCTGGTTCGTTAATATTTTTTATGGGTAATGGAGGGAGTGCGGCAACTGCAAGCCACTTCGCTAATGATTTAGCCATTGGTGTTAATGATTACGAGAAGCCATTCAAAGTGATGAGTATTACTGACAACATTCCAATGATAACAGCTATAGCAAATGATTATGGATATGAAGATATTTTTCTTAGACAACTACAAATATATGGGAAAAGTGGTGATATTCTAGTTGGAATATCTGCTTCTGGTAATTCGCAAAATTTGATTAGTGCATTTGAATATGCATCATCTGCCGAAATTAAAACAATTGCTTTAACAGCATTTGATGGTGGAAAAATGAAAGAAATTGCTGACCAAGGTATCCATATTCCTACAGGTGATAAGGAATATGGCCCTGCAGAAGATTTACACATGATATTGGATCATCTTGTAGGAAGCTACTTGACTAGACTTTTAAAAAAGTGAATGGTGAAATAAATAGCTTATTGGAGCTATCAAAGCTGACTGCTGGGCTCGCCTTAGATAAGTTAAATGAAATAGATAGGCAGCAAAACTCTAAAAACTATATTTTTTCATCTGATGTGCCAAGAGAGATGAAAGCTGCTGCTGATGTAATTATTGAAAACCTTATTTTGGAAAAATTGATTCCAACAGGAATTGATATATTAAGTGAAGAGGGCGGATTACTAAAAGGAAGTGGTAAATCTTCATTAAAATTTATAGTAGACCCGATTGATGGCACAGTAAATTATGTTAGAGGCATTGCTAAATGTGCTATCTCAATAGCTCTATTTGATGGAGATAAGGCTATATTTGGAGTGATTGCAACTTTTCCTAAAGGTGGTATTGCATGGGGAGGTAGAGGCATTGGCTCATTCTTAGAAGGGGCAGCATTAAGTGTGTCATCTATTTGTGAAGAAAAAAAAAGTGTTCTTTGTACTGGCTTTCCATCACGATTTAATTTTGATTCAGACTCCATGAAATCACAAATAAATCTAATGTCTAGATTTGGGAAAACTAGAATGCTAGGTTCGGCATCCCAGTCTCTTCTGCAAGTTGCCAAAGGAGCGGTAGAGTATTATGCAGAAAGTGAAATTATGCTTTGGGATGTTGCTGCAGGTATTGCAATTGTTGAAGGTGCAGGTGGAAGGGTTTTAAAAAGAAAAGGATTATCAGAGAATTCTTATGATGTTGCTGCAGATAATACTATGTTCGATTTAACTACTATTGGTTCTTAATTGTATGTGTTCATTAAAGAAAATTGCAATTTGTTCCCGTTCTTTTTCAAGGAATAAAATTCTTAGAGCAGAAATTTTAAGTAAATATGATAATATTATTTTTAATGATAAGGGGCTTGCCCTTAATGGGATTGGATTAATAGATTTTCTGCATGATGCTACGCATGTTATTTCAGCATTGGAAACGATAGATGAAGAAGTATTAAGCCAACTTCCAAAACTTAAGGTTATTAGTAAGTATGGAGTTGGTCTTGATATGATTGATATGGATTCAATGCGTAAATATGGTGTAAAACTTGGTTGGACAGGTGGAACAAATCGAAGGTCCGTATCAGAGTTAGTTGTTTCTCTAGCGATATCTTTGCTAAGACATGTACCTGTGGCACATGCTGAAATTTTATCAGGTGTTTGGCGCCAACATATTGGTGGACAGCTAAGCGGGAGAACTGTTGGAATAGTAGGTTGTGGTTTTGTAGGTAAAGATCTAGTTAAGTTATTACAACCGTTCGGCTGCTCAATACTCGTTAATGATATTGTAAATTATGAAAAATTCTACAACAAATATAATATTAAAGCAGTAAGTAAAGATGAGTTGTTAAAAAGCTCAGATATTATTACTTTACACACGCCATTAGATGATTCCACAAGAAATATGTTAAGTTCAGAAAGGCTTGCATTAATGAAACCTCATGCAATATTGATTAATATTGCACGAGGAGGTCTAATAGATGAGTTGGCATTGAAAAAAATGCTGATGAATGGAAAGCTTGCAGGAGCGGCGCTAGATGTTTTTACTACTGAGCCACCGGAAGACAAAGAGTTGATGGAATTACCTAATTTTATCGTAACCCCTCATATTGGTGGAAGTTCCAATGAAGCTGTTTTAGCCATGGGTAGGGCTGCAATTGAAGGATTAAAGAATAATGAGGTGCCTAATTGATATTCTATAGGGATCAATAAAAAAGATTTCGACTTGTTATTCAGAGCTTGTGTTCAAGTCCTAGGATGATTATAGAAAAGCTTTCAATACCTTGCCTTTATGTGGTGAGAGTATATCCAGTTGTTAATATTTGAAGGTATGATTTTCCTTGAATTACACGGTTTAGGTTAATTCTCTACTTTTAACTTTGGTTATAAATGGGGGAGGTTACAATTTAGCAAATAAATATCATTACCATATAAAAAAATAAGGATAAAAAAATGAGTACAAATAAATTATACAAAGCTTATGACCATCTTGAATTCGATATGACAGAACGAACAGAGAATTTATATGCATCTTTTGATAAATTATTACAAATAAGTAAAGGTGTTCAAAGTGAATTACTTCGTAAATTAAAACCTTCGATTGTAATTTCACTTAAATGGAGATTTGACTATTTAATCAAGACAATGGAGTCACCATTTGAATTAGAAGCAGATGTAGAATACTGGATTCGTACTTTAGAAACACTTGGGACATTAGGTCATCTAGACTGGTTTAATATGGATGAAGAAGAAATCTCTATAGATCCATGGAAAAGAACTGCAGAGGGGTTTGATTATGGCTGGACTCAAACTACTGAGGGGAAAAAATTTGATGCATCAAGACCAATTGCTGAAGATCGAACAATGCAAATGCTTGAAATGTTAGGCGGTACTAATTATGTTGCTGGTAAACGAATATTAGATAGTGGCTGTGGTCCAGGGAGATATATTGATGTATTGCGTCAATATAATCCTGAATCAATAACAGGTATGGATCAAGGTAAACGATTGATAAATGTATTGAAGGAACGATTTAGTGAAGATAATCGTATAGATATAGTCCATGGAACAGCAGAAAAGCTCGAATTTCCAGATAATTCTTTTGATTTTGTTCTGTCGAATGGAGTTATACATCATACATCAGCTGATCTGCAAACGATGATTAAAGATCATGCAAGAGTTCTGAAGTCTGGAGGTGCGATGTATATAATGCTTGTAGGTAAAGGGGGGCTTGAACTTAAAATCTGGGAGTTTCTGCGTGATTTTTTATATGATGTTCCAATGCCATCGCTTATTAATTTCTTTGGGGAAAGTTTATCTCCATTAAGAATGCAAGGAATAGTTGATCATATGTATGGTGAGTATCAAGAAACTGGACGCGAAGAGTTTGAAGGTTGGTGCGAAGATATTTTTTCGTCAATTGAGCGTGTGCCAGGAGTACCAGGGTTAGACGTAACACCTGAAATCTATAAACATGACCCGTACTTCAAAGCCCGTTTTGGTGATGGAAACCTACGGTATCTTTGTTACAAATAAAGCATCTCTTAGCAACAGTTATATCTAGCCTTGTTGGTATAATGATGATTTTAGGTCTTTTAACGAATTGGTTTAGTTTGAATGTTAGTGTGTGACGGATCTTTACTCCTTCGACATGATGTTTTAGGGCACCAGTGGTAGGTATTCTAGAGAACTGTGTGGCTTTATAGTATTATGGTGATTGCTCCATCCTTTGGTCGTGAATTCTGCCTCTTTCAAGGTGTAGAAGACATCTCTATTAAATAGATCATCCCTGAATCACGCATAGAATTTTTCACAGTATCGGTTCACATCCATCCCTTAACCGGATTATATCAAAGTTTTTTTGATTTTATTAGGATCTCTTACATTGAACATCCATAATTTGTCTG
>ENA-OSJC01001585-OSJC01001585.1-marine-metagenome-genome-assembly--contig:-NODE-1585-length-18404-cov-3.186064_pt1 | contig 18404 bp, 8 predicted proteins | sample MGYA00237885_ERZ534234 | MGnify/ENA primary metagenome ERZ534234 (study PRJEB26413, sample SAMN06343907) | marine metagenome | isolation source: coastal waters | place: Atlantic Ocean: West Antarctic... | reverse complement strand
ACTGCCAACCAATCGAGGAGCTCGGGGTGGGTGGGCTGTTCTCCCTGAAGTCCGAAGTCTTCGGGCGTGCGAACCAAGCCGTATCCGAAGATCCGCTGCCACATCCGATTGACAAGAACCCGGGCGACGAGTGGTTGGTCATCGGACGTTAGCCACTGGGCGAGCCCGAGGCGATTGCGAGGGGCATCATTGGGCAAGGTCCCCATCACGGCGGGAATATTGGGAATTAAGGCTTCTCCGGAAGGGCTGTGGTATTCGCCCCGTTGCAGGACCTTTGTGACCCGTGGTTTGGGAAGTTCCTGGGCAATGAGAGTGGTGGTGGTAAAGGATGCTGCCGGATCAGGGGCATCCTTTTTCTTGTTTTCGAAGGCTTGCAGAAGCTTCCACTCGTCGGAATTTGCGGGTGCTTTGATGACCGGGCCGTGGTCATATTTATTTCCGTCCATCGGTTGGTCGGCCGTGCTGTTAAAGAATGCGAAAAGACTAAAATACTCGTCGTGCGTGATGGGGTCATACTTGTGGGTATGACAGCGGCAGCAGGTAAAGGTCATTCCCAACATGACCGTTCCAAAGGTTTCGGTGCGGTCGAAGGTATTCTTGGCCTGGAACTCAGCGGCGATGGCTCCACCCTCGGCGGTGGTGGGGTTCATCCTGACGAAACCAGTCGCGATTTTTTGAGTAGTGGTGGGGTTTGGGAGAAGGTCACCAGCGAGTTGCCAGGTGATGAAATCATCAAGCGGGAGGTTTTCATTGAAGGCGCGAACGACCCAGTCACGGTAGGGGAAGAGTCCCCGGCGATTGTCGAGATGAAGTCCGTGGGTGTCGCCGTAGCGGACGGCATCGAGCCAGTAGCGGGCCTGATGTTCGCCGTAGTGTGAGGAGCTAAGGAGGGCGTCGATGAACTTCTGGTAGCCTTCGGGAGATTGGTCGGATAAAAGAGGATCAAGTACCTTGGGCTCTGGTGGGAGGCCGGTGAGAACGAGAGCGGCACGACGGGCCAAAACCGGGAGGTCTGCTTTGGGCGCAAACGAGATGGCCGGCTTGTGTTGTTGATGGCGGGCTTCGATATAAAAATCGATGGCATTCGTTTTGGGAGCGTTTTTCTCCTTTCGAGGCGGGATAAAGGACCAGTGGGAGGCATATTTGCCACCTTGTTTCACCCACTTGGTGAGAGTTTCTCTTTCGGCGGCGGTGAGAGGTTTGCCATCCTCCTCGGGGGGCATGGGGTCATCCTCATCGTGAATACGAAAGATAAGTTCGCTGCCTTCTAGGTCATCGGGGTCGATCGCGCTAGTTCCTTTTCGATCCTTAATGGCGGCGGCGTAGCTGTCGAGGCGAAGGTCCTTGGCTTTTTTAGTGTCCGGCCCGTGACAGGCGAAGCACTTGTTGGAGAGGATGGGGAGAACTTCGCGGGCAAAGTCGATTTTTTCCTCGGCAAGGAGCAAGCCGGGAAGAGCGGCTGTGATGAGCGTGGCGTAGAGTGCTATGCGGAAAGTCATGTGTCTTGGTGAAGGGGCGGAGGTCGAACTATTACAATACGCAAGGCCGAAGGTCGATTCATCAGAATTGGGTCATTTAAAAAGGACAATACCCATCCAGGTCCTTTGAGCGAGGGATGCACCCAATGCTGAAGGTGTGCTGATTCCGGGTGAAAACTGTGACATCCCCATAAACGGGCGGCGATTTCCCTGGAGTCAGGAAAAGGAAAAGTTAAGAATTATGATTCTTTAGAGTCATCGGACCAGTATTGTTTCTAGAGAAGAGCACAAAGGTGTTCATATCCGGACCGCCCCGACACCATGCTTCACCGTATCCTTGCCTCCCTTTATTGCTTCGCCGGACTCGCCCCCAGTTTTCTTGGCGGGAACGAAACGGCAAAACCGGTCAGCTATTACAAAGATATTCGGCCCATTTTCCAGGCGAATTGTGTCGGCTGCCACCAGCCCTCAAAGGATAGTGGCGACTACGTCATGACCGATTTTAATCGCCTTCTCAAGGGTGGCGAAGATGCCGTCGCGATCGTTCCCGGAAAACCGGAGGAAAGCTCCCTCATCGAGGAAATCACTCCCGATGCCGAAGGCAAAGTGGAGATGCCCAAGAAAAAAGACCCGCTCCACGAAATCGAGGTCGCCTTGGTTCGTCGCTGGATCACGGAAGGGGCGATAGACGACACTCCCGCAAACGCACGCCAGCGCTACGATCAGGATCATCCGCCCGTTTACACCAAGCCTCCCGTCATCACCTCCCTCGATTATTCTCCCGATGGCTCCTTGCTCGCTATCTCGGGCTTTCACGAAGTTCTCCTCCAAAAAACAGACGGCACCGGCCCGGTTGCCCGTTTAGTAGGTCTTTCCGAGAGGATCGAGTCCGTGCGCTTCTCTCCCGATGGCAAGAAACTCGCGGTCACCGGCGGACTTCCCGGCCGCATGGGTGAAGTCCAGGTGTGGGACGTCGCTAAAAGGGAACTCACGCTCTCCGCTCCGGTCACCTTCGACACCATCTACGGCGCGGCATGGTCACCGGACGGGACCAAAATTTCCTTCGGTTGTTCCGACAACACGGTCCGGGCCATCGATGCCAAATCCGGCAAACAAGTTCTCTTTCAGGGAGGCCACAGCGACTGGGTCTTTGACACCGCCTTTAACCCGAAAGGCGATCATGTCGTCTCGGTCAGTCGCGACATGACGGCCAAGCTGACCGAACTGGAAACCCAACGCCTCATCGACAACATCACTTCGATCACTCCAAACGCTCTCAAAGGAGGAATAGGCGCCGTGGTCATGCACCCCATGCGCGACGAAATCGTGGTCGGGGGCTCCGACGGGGTCCCCAAACTCTACCGCATCTTCCGAAACACCGACCGCAAGATTGGCGACGACGCCAACCTTCTTCTTGAGTTTCCTCCCCTGGAAGGGCGCATCTTCGCTGTCGACATCTCAAAAGATGCCCGTCGAATTGCCGCTGGAAGCAGTCTCAATGGCAAGGGAGCGATCCACATCTACGAAGTCGACCCGAATGCCCAGATCACCGCAGAAATCGCCGAGATCATCAAAAAGCCCACTCACGAGCGCAACGCCGACATGCGCAACAAGTTGCAAAAGTACTTCGATGAAAGCGTCACGACTCTCGCAACCGTCCCCGTGGCCGAATGCGGAATCTTCGCCGTCTCATTCAATCCAGACGGCTCACGACTGGCCGCTTCTGGAGCCGATGGAAAAATCCGCATTCTCGATGCCTCGAACGGTCATATCGTGCAATCATTTATCCCTGTCGAAATCAGCTCGGATTCCAAGATCGCGAGAGTTCACACCGACGGTGCAGGCACCTTGGACAAGCGCACTCCGCTTGATGCCGAACAAATTCCCACAGGACGCTCCATTACAAATCTCACGATCGTCTCGGAGGGAATCAAAGGAGCTATCCAAATTGACAACCCCTACCGATACGCTCAAATCATTGTCGCTGCCGAGCTCGATTCCGGCGACACCATCGACGTCACCCGCATCGCGGAAAAGAAGATCGAAGGCAATCATATCACGATCTCAAAAACCGGTGTGGTCCGCGGAAAATCCGATGGAGACTCCAGGATCACATTCTCGATCGGAGGAAAAAATACGACCATCGCGGTGAACGTTTCGGGCATACAAAAGGAATTTATCCCCGCGTGGACTAAAGATGTCAACCCGGTCATCTCAAGCATGGGTTGCAACACCGGCACCTGTCATGGTTCCAAAGACGGGAAAAACGGCTTTAAACTTTCTCTTCGAGGCTACGACCCGATCTACGACATCCGCGCTTTCACCGATGACATTGCCTCACGTCGCACCAACCTGGCCTCACCGGATTACAGCCTCATGCTTCTCAAGGCCACTTCCGGAGTGGCTCACGAAGGCGGCCAATTGACCAAGCCGGGTGATGATTACTACGAAATCTTGCGCGCTTGGATCACCAACGGTGCCAAGCTTGAGAAAAAGCAAATCAAGGCGATCAAAATCGACGTTTTCCCTCTCAATCCTGTCGTGCAAAACATCGGATCGATGCAGCAGATGCGAGTGATTGCGACCTACCCTGGGGGCGAAACGCGCGATGTCACCTCCGAAGCGGTTCTCACCAGTGGTAATGGTGAGGTTGCGGAAATGGTGAAAGGCTATCCCGCTCTCGTTAAAGTGATCCGCCGTGGCGAAGCCCCCATTCTGGTCCGCTACGAAGGCGCTTACGCCGCCACCACCGTCACCGCGATGGGTAACCGCGATGGTTTCGTGTGGGTTGACCCGCCCAAGTTTAACGCGATCGATCACCTGGTGGCCGAAAAGTGGAAACGCATGAAAACCTCGTCGTCGGAAATCTGCACCGACCTCGACTTCGTTCGCCGCGTCTATCTCGACCTCACGGGCCTCCCTCCCTCCGTCGAGCAAGTGACGTCATTTCTCGCCGACACCCGTCACTCCCAAGTGAAGCGCGATGCGTTGACCGATTCCTTGGTGGGCAACCCCGAGTTCATCGAATTCTGGACCAACAAGTGGGCCGATATGCTGCAGGTGAATCGAAAGTTCCTCGCTCCTCAAGGCGCCAAGCTCTTCCGGGAGTGGATTCGCAAGGAGGTCGCCGACAACACCCCTTACGACGAATTTGCCCGCAAGGTCATCACCGCAACCGGTTCCAACAAAGACAATCCTCCCGCGTCCTATTTCAAAATCCTTCGGACCCCCGAGGACACGATGGAAAACACGACCCACCTTTTCCTTGCGACACGCTTCAATTGCAACAAGTGCCACGACCATCCCTTTGAGCGGTGGACCCAGGACAACTACTACGAAATGGCCGCGCACTTCGCCCAAGTGGGACTGAAGGCGGATCCCGCAAGTGGGACGGGCAAGATCGGCGGCACCGCAGTCGAAGGGGCCAAGCCACTCTACGAAATTGTCTTCAAGAAAAACGAAGGCGAGGTGAAGCACGAACGCACCGGCGAAGTGACTCCCCCGGCCTTCCCTTACGAAGTCGACCACACCGCAAAGAAGGACGCGAGCCGTCGCGACAGATTGGCGGAGTGGATCACCTCGCCCGACAACCGCTATTTTGCTTCCAGCTACGCCAACCGCGTCTGGGGATACATGATGGGCACCGGCATCATCGAACCACTCGATGACATCCGCGCGGGCAACCCGCCCTCCAACCCCGAGCTTCTCAACTGGCTTACCAAACATTTCATCGAAGGCGGGTTCAACGTCCGGGAACTCATGCGCGTCATTTGCAAATCGCGCACCTACCAGCTCTCCATCAAGACCAACAAGTGGAACGAGGACGACACCATCAATTTCTCCCACGGCAAGGCCCGCCGCCTTCCTGCCGAAGTTCTCTACGACACCATTCATTCCGTCACTGGAGCCAGCAGCCGATTCCCCGGAGTCCCCAAAGGCACCCGCGCGGCTTCCCTTCCTGATGTTGGCGTCAAACTCCCCGATAGCTTCCTCGCCAATTTCGGTCGCCCGGTGCGGGAAAGCTCGTGCGAATGCGAACGAAACAGCGACATGCAACTGGGCCCAATCATGGCCCTCCTGAGTGGACCCACGGTGGGTGATGCCATCATCGATCCCAATAATGCGATTTCAAAACTGGCCAAGGAATCAAAAGACGACCGCGAGCTCATTGCGGGACTCTTCTACCGCATCCTTAACCGACCACCCTCGGAAGCCGAAATCAAGGTCACCCTCGAAGCATTCAGCACCGGAATCGATCAAGACCACACTACTCTCGCAAAGGCCTTGGCCGCACATCTCAAAAACCGTCCTCCCGCTCTCGCCGCCGCCGAGCAAAAGCGCCAATCCGAACTCGCCACCGCCAAGTCAGCGACCACGGCACATGAACAAGCGATCAAACCCCGCGTTGATGCCGAGGAAAAAAAACGCAAGGATCAGCTCGCCAAATTCGAAAGCGCAAAGAAGGCCTACGACGACGCCCTTCCCGCCAAAATTTCGGCATGGGAAAAGGACATGACCGCGGGCAAGACACTTTGGACTCCTCTTCAAGCGACCGACCTTAAATCGACCAACGGAGCGACTCTGACCGTCGAAGCCGACCAATCCGTGATCGCCACCGGTAACAATGGCAAGACCGACTACACCCTCTCTGCCTCGACGGGCTTGAGTGGCATCACCGCCGTCCGGCTCGAAATGCTTGCTGATGATCGTCTCCCCGGAAAGGGCCCCGGCCGTCAGGAAGGGAACTTCGTCCTTGGCGAGATCGAATTGGAAATTGCTCCGGCGCAGGATCCAACGAACTTCAAACGGGTCAAATTTAGCTCCGCCAAGGCCAGCTTTAGCCAGAAGAATTACGAAGTCGCGAAGGCCATCGACGGAAAACCCGGGGGACCAAATGCAGGCTGGGCAATTTCTCCAGAGGTCGGCAAAAACCAAACCGCCATCTTTGGTATCGGAGAACCTTTCGGCCACGGAGAAGGGAGTATCCTTCGCTTCACGCTCAAGCAGCCCTTCGACACCGTTCACACCCTTGGGAAATTCCGCCTCTCGGTCACCACGAAGCAAGGCCCACTGCCCTTCGGAATTCCGGAGAACATCAACAAGGTTCTCGCCCTCGCCAAAGAGAAACGGAACGAGAAGCAAGCGGGAGAACTTACTAAGTATTTCCGCGAAAATGACGCCTCACTCAAGACCTTGGATCAAAGCCTCGCCCAAGCGAAGAAGCCTCTCCCCGGTGATGCAAAACTACAGGAACTCCGCGACAAACTTGCGGCATTTGAAAAATCTCCCCGTGCCGACCCAAGGCACGATCAACTCAAACAGGATTTCGACCTCAGTGCGCAGCAACTCACCCAACGCCGACTCACCGGTGCCCAGGACCTCACTTGGGCCTTGATCAACACCCCCGCCTTCCTCTTCAACCGCTAATCTCCAACCACCAAAACCAAAGCCATGTTTAGAATTCCAGGACAAGCAGGAAAAGACGTCTGTGACCCCACCGCCGGCCCCAGTCGTCGTGACGTATTAAGAGTGGGAGGGGCGGGCATGCTGGGCATGTCCCTGGGCACGATGTTTCAAGCGAAAGCCCTCGCCGAAGAGAAAAAGGAATCCGGCGCTCCCGGCTGGGGAAAAGCGAAGAGCATCATCTTGGTCTACCTTCAGGGCGGCCCCAGCCATCTTGATCTCTGGGACCCGAAGGAAAATGTCCCCGACAATGTCCGGAGTTCCTTCAAATCCATCCCGACCAAAATTCCGGGGATCAACTTCACCGAAGTTCTTCCAAATCTTGCCAAGATTAACGATAAATTCACGATGATCCGGTCGATGAGCTACACGCCCAACGGCCTCTTCAATCACACTGCCGCAATCTATCAAATGATGACCGGCTACACCACGGACAAGGTAAGCCCATCCGGTCAACTCGAGCCACCCAGCCCAAAGGATTTTCCAAATTTCGGCTCCAACCTCGTTAAGATGCGCCCGATGGAGGAGCCAATGCTTCCCTTCGTGATGCTCCCTCGCCCGCTTCAGGAGAGTAATGTCGTTGGCAAAGGTGGTAGCGCCGGTTTCCTCGGAAAATCCTACGATCCCTACACCCTCTATCCGGGAGGCGATGACATGGACATGGCGAAAATGGCCCGCATTAAGATCGACGACCTCCAGTTGCGTCCCGACGTCTTTTCGCTGCGGCTCAAACGGCGCGCCACCCTGCGCAGCGCAATCAATTCCCAGATGCCCGTCATTGACAAAGCGGTCGAAGAATACTCGCTCGATGAAAATTACGAGCGGGCTCTCAATCTCATCATCAGTGGTCGGGCGCGCGAAGCTTTTGCCCTTGAACAGGAAAGTGACAAAACCCGCGAAGCCTACGGCAAGAACACCTTCGGTGACAGCTGCCTTCTCGCGCGCCGCTTGGTGGAAGCTGGCACCCGCGTGGTCGAAGTCATCTGGCCGAAAGTCGCCAACTCCGACAACCACTCGTGGGATACGCACAAGGATCTCACTAAACGGATCAAGAACCAAGGCGGTCCCATGCTCGACAAGGGACTCTCCACCCTCATTTCAGATCTTGATGACCGAGGCCTCCTCGACGAGACCCTCGTCGTTGCGGTGGGCGAATTTGGGCGTAGTCCACAAAAAGGAGTGAGCACATCGGGCAACGGCAATAGCGCCGATGGCCGCGACCATTGGCCTTACTGCTACACCAGCGTCGTTGCGGGTGCCGGAATTAAGCAAGGCTACGTGCACGGGAAATCCGACAAGACCGGTTCCGCTCCGGTAGAAGATCCCGTTCATCCCGGCGAGCTCCTCGCCACGATTTACCACGCCTTTGGTATCGATCCCGAGACCATGGTCATGAACCATCTCAACCAGCCTCGCGAACTCGTGAAAGCGAAGCCCGTGCTCAAGCTCTTCAGCTAAGCCCAGACAGTGCAATGAATGATCGCGACGGAATCATGACAGGATTAGCACCATAAAAATAAGCAATAAACGAGAAGGGATACCCGAGTAACTCTTGGATAATTCGGACATTCACTCCTCCTTCGAGCAAGTGCGTTGTGAATGAATACCGGAGAGCGTGGCTCGTCACCCGTTTGGCAATTCCCACCCGCTCCGCCGCTCTTGTAATTACCGCGCTGGGTTGCCCTCCTATCGACGTAGCAAGGAAATGGAGGCTCTTGTGCCATCTGAAAAATATGAATGGCTTGGCTGAGGCTGGCTGGTATTCGCAATCTGAAGGGCGTGTAGATCGTGGCTAATCCGCGAGGGTGCGCAATGCTCGGCAAGATCAAGGATGGTGGGGAAAAGAGGGCGGTGCTGGTTACTGGCGTGCTGCACCCCAGCTCATAGGCTGAGAGAGAGCGGAAAGCAGTTATTTACGAGTCTTGCTTTAATTACACCCTATTTGGGGCATTTTAGGCAAGCAACCGATGTTCGACGAACTGCAAGCAACCTATAACCCACACCGAAGAAGTGTCAGGCTTGTGCGGATTTTCGTAACTGTGGCAGCGATTGGAGTTGGTCTCCTTTTCGCGTTAGTGGGTAGTTTTCGGATCCTAAGTTTGCGCAAAGATTTTCAGGGGCGTGCTGATCAATTCAGCAGCTGGGACAGCTTAAGAGTTAGCATTTTAAAGAGAGATATGTTGGGGTGTTCAATCATACCAATTTTTATTCTCCCGGTGATTGCCGTTGCTTGCCTGAGCGCTTCCGTCTTCGGGCAAGCCAACGAAATCCAAGCTCAAGCTGATGAGCTGGAAAAACAGGGAACTCTTCTGAATAAGGAATCCGAGCAAGATTCTCATTCTTTTACCCTGATCGTTTTACCCGACACTCAAGGTTACGCCGATATCAGGCACAAAGAGACGCAGAAACACTGGCCGGACATTGGTGATCAGCGCTCCTGTTTTTTAAGGCAGACCGCGTGGATCAAGAAAAATAAGCGGGAGATGAATATCGTCATGACGGTACATGTGGGAGACATCACCCAGACTGAACACGAAGAAGAATGGGAGATAGCAGATACGGCGTTCAAGACAATTGATAACCACGTTCCCTACGTAATGTGCTCAGGAAATCATGACATGGGATATTCGGCACAACGCCGAAAGACGAGCCAATCGCGCAAGAGTCATTTCAGTTCCTATTTCCCCCCTTCGCGTTTCACAAATAACCCTCTGTATGACCCGCATTTCGGAAAAGATAAGAAACTACATTTTCGAGAAGAAGGGAAAATTGAGAACTACTTCCTCTTTCTAAGGGAACGAGGGATGAAGTTCCTGATCCTCACCCTGGAATTCAAGCCCCGCGATGAAACCCTAGCATGGGCGAATAGGATTGTTGCGGAGCATCCTGATTACCGGACGATCGTCGTCACACATGGTTATCTCACGAGAAAAAAGGGGCAACGGTCAGAGGTTGATCAATATTTGGTAGAGGGGAACTCAGGAGAATCAATTTGGGAGAAATTTGTCAGCCGCCACAAGAACATCTTCCTAGTCCTTTCAGGACATGACATGGAGAACCTGCTGACCAGTAAAGGCAAGAATGGGAACATTGTGCACCAGGTTCAGGCAGATTATTGGTATTGGGACAAGGCCGAGATTAAGGCGGGAAGTGGTTACTTACGGATCATGACTTTCCGCCCTGACAGAGACATTATTGAGGTTCAGACCTATTCACCGGTACTGGATGAATTCCTCACACGACCCAAAAGCAAATTCTCATTGGATTATCTCATGCATGACAAAGAACTTAAACTCGACTCGGCACCCATAGAACAATCGAAATAAGATGAATGGATCGTCGAGTTTTTTGAGAATGAGGGTGTGGTCCCTCGTTTGCGTGTTTGTCGTGGGCTTTGTCATTCCTACTTTTGCGGATGATCTCAAGGAGGAAAAGTTAAAGGCCCAGGTTCTTCCTGAGGCAATGGCATTGCTTTGTGCCGATCAGTCAGATTATCGCATTCGGCTCATTGATCCCTTTGCTGAGGGTGATCGGAAGCCCAATCTGTGGAGCTATCCGGCGGAGGATGAAAAGCCGCTAAAATACATGCCGACGGATGCCAAGCGCGTCGAGATGGGCGGGGTGGTTTACGTTCTTGCCTCGTATCATGGGCGAGTTCAGTTGGTGCGTTTCAGCGATCGGGAAGTGGTGAAGGATTTCCCTTCTTACAGCAGCTGCCATTCGGCGGAGCTCTTGCCGGGGGGATTGATTGTTTCTGCCAATAGCAATCATGGGATCCTGCGCCTGCATCGATCTGCCGATGATTTTACGGATCTGAAATTGCCCTATGCGCATGGGTTGACTTGGGATAAGGAACGTCAGTGCCTTTGGGCGGTGGGGGATTTTCTTTATCGGATCAAGTTGGCCGAGGGGGAGCTGACGATCGGGAAGAAGTTTCCCTTGCCTCAGAGTCCGACCGGGCATGATTTATTTCCGCTGCGCAAGGAGGCGAAGCTTCTTGTGAGCAATAACGAAGCGCTCTTTCTCTTCGAGATCTCGACGGAGAAGTTCGAATTGGTTTCCAATCTAAGAGAGATTAAGAGCGCGAGTGAACATCGAGATGGCACGATTTGGGTGACCGATCCGAAGGAGTTGGAAGGAGGCGCGAGTTGGCAGAGCGATTCGGTGATTCGAGTAAAGCCGAAGTCGCCAGAGATTCGTTACCGAAATAAGGGCTCGAAATTCTACAAGGCCCGGTGGTGGCAGAAGGTGGACTTCAGCTATTAGTGCTCCCATCGTTTTAAGGAATTCGAAGCGCTAGCGGTCCCTCCCAGAGGTCTTCATTCGCGATTCTTTAGTCTGTCGCAAGGGTGCCGGCGACGCGGTTGGCCTTGGTGATGATGACGAGATCGCGGAGGACGCTGAGGCCTTCGCGTTCGACGGGGTCGATGCCGCTGGGCCATTCCGGGGTGTCGTCAAGATCGGCGATTTTACTCTTCTCGCTGCGCATGTAAGCTTGGTCGTCGTTTTTCAGATCGACGAGAGGGAGGCTTTCTTCATCGACGTCATCGAGAGTCAGGCGGAAGGACTTGAGGTTCTTTTGGTCGGCTTCTGCCATCTTTTCGAAGCGCGCACGGCGTTCGGAATTGCGGCTGTTGCGGCGCTCTTCGCCCTCGGTCAATTCGGAACGTCGTTTCTCGATGTTGAGGCTTTCGGTGGCTTCCTCATATTTCTTTTTGAGACGGGCAATGTCTTCCTGGAGGTAGCTGAAGTCCTCGTCCGCGTTGATGCGGGTTTTGCTCTTCTCAATGAGGAGGGGGAGGAAGAGGTTACGGCGGTTAAGCGGCTCAAGACCAGCGGCCTTTCGGATCATGTCGTAAGGGAGGGCATACTCGGCGAAGGCTTCGCCGTATTCACTGGCATCACTCGTGCCGGGAAGGAGGACATCGGGGATGACGCCGCGTTGCTGGACGGAGCCACCGGTGACACGGTAGTATTTTCCGGTGGTGAACTTGATGTAGCCGGCGTGCTGGCGGTCCGAGATGATGGGCATTTGCTCGGAGATATCGAAGTTCCGCTGGATGGTGCCTTTTCCGTAGGTGGAGGATTCACCGACGATGACGGCGCGGTTGTAGTCCTGGAGGGCTGCGGCGAGAATCTCGGTGGCGGAGGCGCTGCTCTTATTGGTGAGCATGATGAGGGGGCCGGTGTAAATAGGGCGGCGGGCGGAGGACTTGAGGGACTCGGTGTAGCCGCTGGTGCTCTTGGCCTGAACGACGGGGCCACGGGGGACGAAGAAGCCGGTGAGGCGGGCGACTTCATCGAGAGAGCCGCCGCCGTTGTTCCGAAGGTCGAGGACGATGCCGTCGACGTTTTCTTTCTTAAGGCGATTTAGGATGCGGTCAAGATCGACTGAAACGCTGCTCTTGCCTTGCCCGTAGGGAAAGTAGAAGGAGGGGATGTCGATGATGCCGAGCTTCTTGCCATCTTGATATTGAAGGAGCTTGGCGGTGACGAGTTCGTCCTTGATGGTGACTTTTCCACGCGTGATGACGACGACGTGACCGGGGGCGTCGGGCACGCTGCCTTCGCTGATTTTGAGTCCAACTTCGGTTCCTTCTTCACCAAGGATCATTTCGACGACCTTGCCGATGGGGAGGAACATGACGCTGCGGAAGTTGCCATCGTTGAGCGAGTCGACGGCGATGATGCGGTCGCCGAGGAGAAGGTCGCCTTGGCTGTCTGCGGGGCCGCCATTGACGATGCCACGGATCTTGGTGGCGCCGTCATCTTCAGCAGTAAGAGATGCGCCGATGCCGACGAGTTGATTGCTGACGCCGATGCGGAATTGCTCGTGCTCGCGCGGGCTCTGGTATTCGCAGTGGGGGTCGTGGGAGCGGGCAACGGCGGAGAAAAGGTAGTTGGCGACGTCTTCCGGGGAGGATTCGTTGACGGCCTTGAGGAAGCGCTCGTAGCGGAGGGAGATCTTTTTAGAGGGAGTGGGATCGTTGACGAAGGGGCTTTCTTTTTCCTGCGCCTTGGCAAGGTGGTCGAGTTGTTCGCGACGGATGATTTCGCTGAGAAGGACGTCTTCGAGATCGAGACGCCAGAGGGCCTTCATCTCAACGAGATCTTTGGGCCAAGGAAGGTCATCGCGGTCGGTGGTGATGGAGCGGTCGCTATCGAAGGTGAACTTTTCCGTCTTCAGGATTTGCTGGAAGCTAGCGACTTGTTCCTTAACGCGGGAGCGGTAGAGGTCGAAGACTTGGTTGGCAATGGGAAGAGCCTCTCCGGCGGTGAGGAGATCGTGGAAACTGGTGCCGTATTTTTCGTTGAGGTCATCGATTTCCTCTTGGGTGAAGTAGACCTTTTGGGGGTCGACTCCTTCGAGGTATTCGTTGAGGAAGCGACTGCCGAGTTTTTCGTCGTAGGCGAGTCTGCCGTAATGTCCATTTTGGAGCATGCGGACCATTTCACTTCCGACGAGATTGAGATCGGCGGCAGGAGCGCTGAAGCTGGTGAGCAAAATGGAAGCCAGGAGGGGGGCGAAAAGAGAGCTGAAGCGATCGAACATAAATTAAGGGGAAGAGGCGGGTCAACGCCTTATATCGAGTAAGCGAAGTAAAAGTAGCCGTTTTTGTTGAAATTTCGAGAATGTTCTAGGGAGAATTTAACCTTTGTGAGGAACTGTGGTGTTGAAGCGAGGCCGCTTTACAAAGAGGCATACGCGAGGATGAAGGTTTTTGTACCATTTTTTCATCAAGCCCTTTTTCGGTTCTCTAAATGATCGAGCCTGTAGACAAAAAATCCAGGGAAGCCGGAGCGACCCTGGATGGATTTGAGAGGAGGGAGTTATTCTCCTGCGGGCTCCGGAGCGGGCTCCTTCTTTTCGAGGGCGTCCTTGAGGGCCTTTTCGATCTCAACTTTGGGGAGGTCCGCGGGTTTGGGTTCCTCCTTTTTCGGCATTTGAGGAATGGCGATGGGAGGGGTGACGGCTTCGATGCGTTTACGAACGTTTGCGTTGTCCTTAGTAGGATTTCCGGTGGGAATTCCAGGGCCCGGAGGAGTGCTGTTTGGTCTTGTAGCACCTGGGATGGTAGCACCCGGGATGGTAGCACCCGGGATCGTTACAGGATTGGAGACGGCAGCGGGCTTTGGGGTTGCCTTGGATTTATGCATCTTGTAGCGGTTCTTGAGGAGAGCGTTGACGACAAAGTTGCTCACGAGGAACTGACGCCCTTCGTATGCTTTGTGCTCTTGATAGAGCGCTTCGGAGACGCGCTTGTTGGCGAAGAGGGCTTGGTAGCCGGCCTTATCGGCTTCGCTGGCATCATCGGCTGGCTTGGCCGGATCGCTGGGGCCGGTGAGAAGCTTGAAGCTGATGATGTAGTTGCGCTCGTCGGTCTTCTCTTTTTTGTCATCTTCCTTATCGTCCGCCGGAGCATCTTTCTTCTCGGGGACGATGGTGAAGAGGTAGGAAATTCCGGAAGCGGTTTTGATGGTGATCTCGCGAGCGTCCTTGGGCTCGGCCCGTTTCTCGACTTCCTCAGTAGAGAGGAGTGAGGTGAAGGAGCTTGCGATGAGAAAATTCTTAAGAGGGGCGACGGCGGTGGGATTGGTCTCATGTCCATCTTTAAGGCCCTCGAGTTCGAATTCTGCGATGGCCGTTTTACGAGTGACGGTCCACGGTTCGAAGAGCTCGTTCTTGGGCATTGTCGCGATGCTCAGGATGCCTTCGATCTTTGGCAATTTCTTGTCGATCCAGCTTTCGGGATCGGCAGTGAGTCCAGTAAAAGCTTGTTGGACGATGTAGACGCCAGAGTCATCATCTGAGAAGCGCACAAAGCGTCCACCTGAAGTATTTTGGCCGCCGGTGCTTTCACGCTCTTTTCCGATGAAGATCGTTTTGGAAACGGTGCCGTCTTTTTTAAGGAGGCTGAGCTGGCGGGGGCGGTCGGCGGCGTCTTCGGCATCGGGGTTAAGTCCGAAACGATCCCAGTGCTTGGGCTCGGCGGGGAGTCCCTGGACGATCTTGAGGTCGCGAACGGTATCAAAGGCACTGCCGAGGGTCACGAGATTGACGGGGTAGTCATCTTTTTCCGCGACGAGCCAGGATTCAGCCTTGTTGATGAGGGTGGTTTCGTTTTCGTCGTTGGCGTACTTGAGGCCGCCGTAGCTTCGGAGATCGGATGTGCTAACGACGGTATCGCCTTGCTTGAGATTGGTCTCGGAGCTGAGCGACTCGCGATTTTTCCCTTTTAAGGAGAAGACGATGAGGCCGGCCACGAGAGCGAGGACCCAAAGGATGAGGAGTTGAAGACGTGACATGGTATTCTGTGGTTAGAAGGTGACGTTTTGAGTTGGATTAGCGGGCCTGAGTTTTGGCACTGCGGTAGATGAAGATGCCGAGCCCTAAGACGAGGACGATGGCGGGAACGGTGAGGAGGGATTTCCAGAAGATGCCGGCTTTGATTGCGTCGATCTTGGATTGGTTGTCTTTTTCGAGTTCACGGATGCCCTTTGCGGCATTGACTTGCTGCTCGCGCAGTCCTTTAAGAGCCTCTTGTTGTTCCTCGTTGAGGAAGGGGGAGCGACTGTCCTTTCGTTGGGCTTGCAGCTTCTGGATTTCAGAGGAGGCCTTTTCTTGTTCCTTCTGGAATTTTTCCATCTTCTCGCCGGCTTCTTCCTGGAACTTGGAGGTCATTTCCTGGAAGACGGTGAAGGGGCGCCAATTCGGGGTGCGGGCCCGAGCGCCGACGAGGTGCTTCGAGTTGGTCGCTTGGTCGAGGATATTAAAGACGAGGGGACCGTTGTCAGAGACCTGCTGGGGAATTCCTCCCCCCCCTCCGGTGGGGATGAGGCGGTAAGCGGCTCCATCGTAGAGGAAATCTGAATCGGCAAAGAGGTAGATGTTCCCTTTTGATTCGCCTGTTTTCAAGGAGGAATCAGCGGATACTTCCGGGGCTTTCTCTTCACTGTCCTCGCCTTCCTTCTCAGGGGCGGGCTCGTTAGCAGGGTTTCCTTCCGGGAAGGCGGTCTCGAATTTACCACTTAAGGAGATCATGACGTCATATTGACGGTCCTTGGAACGTAGGGTAAATTTAAGGTTGGCAGTTTCCTGTGGATTGGCGGCCTTTTCAGCTGAGACCAGGTCGGACTGTCGCGAGCTGCGAATGAGGCGGGAAAGCTCGAGGCCGGGAGCGTTGATCTCGGTGAAAGCACCGGAGTAACCGAGGAGAATATCATCGATGGAGGCGAGGGCGATCTCGTCTTCAACCGGCATGGCATCGCGGTTGAGCTTGATCATCGCTGGATTGCCCTGAACGCCAAAGGTGCCATCGGCGAGGACTTCCGTTTCGCTGAACTTGATGCCCCATTTTTTGAAGAGGGTGGGGAGGTTCGAGGAGGTGGGGACTCCACCTGGTTGGGGAGGCATTCCGGGGATTTGCGGTTGGGGACTTGATTGCTGAGCGGCAAATGAGAAGGAATCAACGCAGGCGACGACGGTGCCTCCACGAAGGAGATATTGGTCGAGGTGGTATTCCGCTTCCGGGGTGATTCCGGCAGGGTGGATGACGAGAACGACGGGAATTTTTTCCGGATCGAGATGCTCAGGAGCGACGCCCCATTCGTTGTCCTCATAGACATCGGGAAGGGTGTCGGTAACGCCCATGCCAAGATCGGCGACGTTGTAGGCGCGCTTGAGATACCGGGTGAAGATCCAGCCTTGGCGGGTGCGGCCACTCGTCGAAAGGTCGAGAGCCGAGATAAGTCCGACGGTCGGCTTGTTCGAGGCCGAGACTTCCGCGATGGCGCTGATGAGGTCAAATTCAAGCTGTGTTTCGTTCTGGGGATTGAAGTAGGGGATGACCGTTTTTTTGTCCCAGCTGGAAATGGAGGCTCCGAAGAAGAGGTTCTCGTTTTGGGAGACGGGCACTTGTTGGATTTGGTCCAGGGCGGCGGCATCTTCTTCGTCCGTGTTGGGCTTCGGATCGATGAAGTTGATGCTGATGTTTCCCTCGTTTGAGAGACCGGCAAATTCTTCGAGGAGGTTGTCGATCCGTGGGATGTAGCGCTTAATGTCAGCGGGCGTCGAGCGGAGGTCGCGAGTGACGTAGTAGTTAATCACGACGGGCTCGGTGAGCTCGCTGAGGATGGCCTTGGTGCCATCGGTCAGGGTGTAGCGATTGTCCTCGGTGAGGTCGATGTTCTTACGTCCCGTGCCCGTCATACCGATCAGTTGAATGAGGGACAGGATCAGAACAGCGAAGAGCGCGGTGCCAAAAGCAGCACGGACGACCTTGCTATTTGGAACGAAGCTAAGAGCAGCGGCGCCCACAAGGAGGATCCATAAGCGGGCGGATTCAAGCGCCTCGATGGCGAAGGAGAGGAAGATAAGGAGTAGGGCCACAGCGGCGACTCCCAGGAGGACAGGTTTCAGAGCTTTCATCGTCTAAAAAAATGAGGGTTGGAAATTAAGCACGTTGGGATTTGAGAACAAGATTGGTGCCGATCAGGCAGACGGTGATTAGTCCGAGGAAATAGATGAGGCTGGTGAAGCGGATCAATCCGCGAGTCGCTTCCTGGAAGTGAGAGTAGACGCCAACGGAAGCGAGAAGATCGACACTTTCCTTGGTCCAGGAACGTCGGAGTTCGTTGATGACGGGATCGATGCCACAGATCGTCAGGAGGAAGCAAAGCGACACGGAAACGATGAGGGCGACGACTTGGTCCCTCGTGAAGGCAGAGACGAGTGAGGTGATCGCGAGGAAGGTGCAGCAGACGAGGAAGGAGCCGAGGTAGCCTGAGAAGATGGCCCAATTGTCGGGTGCTCCCAGCCAGTTCACGGTGTTGACGACCGGGAAGGTCAGAACGAGCGCGAGGAGCCACACGAGAGCGGCAGCGAAGAATTTACCAAGAATGGCACTGCGCATGGTCACCGGGAGGGTGCCGAGAAGTTCGATGGTGCCGGAGCGATGCTCATCCGACCAAAGGCGCATGCTGACGGCAGGCGCGAGGATCATGAGGATGAGAGGGTGCCACCAGAAGAAAGAGCCGTTGAGGCTGGCATCCTGGTAATCCCAGAAGCGACCGAAGGTGAAGGTCAGCCCGATGGAAAGGAGGCTGAAGATCACGATGATGGCGTAGGCGGTGGGCTGCGAGAAGTAACTCGAGAGCTCCCGTTTAAAAATGGTCCACGTATTCATTGGTTTCGATGGGGAAATGGTTAGGCGGCGGTGATTTCAGAAGTGGTGACCTTATGGAAAAGGTCGTAGAGCGATCCACCTCCTTGTTTCGTGAGTTCCTCGGGGGTGCCGTCGGCTACAATGGTTCCTTGATCGACGATGACCGCACGAGTGCAGACTTCATGGACTTCCTCCAAAATGTGGGTGGAGAAGAGGATCGCTTTTTCTTTACCAAGATTGCGGATGAGCTTGCGCACTTCGCGTTTTTGGTTGGGATCGAGACCATCGGTGGGCTCGT
>ENA-OSJC01001584-OSJC01001584.1-marine-metagenome-genome-assembly--contig:-NODE-1584-length-18410-cov-30.122511_pt1 | contig 18410 bp, 30 predicted proteins | sample MGYA00237885_ERZ534234 | MGnify/ENA primary metagenome ERZ534234 (study PRJEB26413, sample SAMN06343907) | marine metagenome | isolation source: coastal waters | place: Atlantic Ocean: West Antarctic... | reverse complement strand
GGTAACTCTAACTTTCCTACCTCATCAACAGCCAAAACTATGCCAGCTGGCGAGAATTCAACTAAAATTGCAACAACAGCTTATGTAGATAGAGAAACTGGTGCGTTAGGAACTATAGCTACACAAAACGCTAATGCAGTTGCTATCATTGGTGGCACTATTGGTGTAGCAACAAAAACTGGTCAAGATAACAGTATCTTCATGAAAGAGATAGGCACAAACGCTGTTGGTAAGAAGACAATATCTTCTTTGTCACCATCTGGAGGCTCGTCTGGGGACACATGGTGGAAAGTCTAAATGGCTGGACTATATGTAAATGACAATGGCACTTGGAAGCTACCTAAGTCTATATGGGTTAATGATGGCACATCTACGACTGGCTCTACTGGCTGGCGTGTGTGTAAGAATGTCTATGTAAATAGAAGCGGTGCTTGGCAAGAGATGATTAGGTCGGTAGATCTTACATCTAGCAAAACAAACTTTAATTTATGGCAATATGTAGGTAGCCCAGTAGAAGCTTTATCATTAATATTTAATATTAACGCTAATGTTGAGATTACATCTTCTGACCCTGATAAGTCTGGAAGTAGAACACCGGCATTTACTGTAGGTAACTTCCCAGCTGGTTCATCTGTTATTGTAAATAATAATGGTTTTATAGGCGGAGGTGGCGGTTATGGAGGAGGAGGCGCTACTAATAACAATACAGCTGGAGAGGCAACTAGAGGTGGTAACGCTGGATATGGATTAATAAAAGGAAGCTCTAATAACTACGATTGTACCTTAGTCAACACAGGCACTATTGCTGGTGGTGGTGGAGGTGGAGGTGGCGGTAATGGAGCTGCTTCAACTACCAGTTTTGGTAAAGGTGGAGACGGTGGTGCTGGAGCTGGTACTTCAGGTTATTCAAAAACACAAGGTGGCCCAGGTAAGGGTGGAAGTTGTGTTGGTGGCACTTTAGGTGGTGCAGTTGTTTGTGGTAAAGCTGGTGGAGCTGGTGGTAACTTAGGCGACAACGGTGTAGCATCAGGCAAAGGTGGAGGCACAGGATCTCCAGCTATATTAAGCGCTGGGATAGACATAGCAGTTTCTGGTAATATTGATGGAGGTATAGGATAATGGTAAAAAGATTAAATTTAGGTGAATGGACTCCAGATATGCCTTCAACAACAGGAGCAGAAAGTAACAGCCTAGCTGATGCAAAGAACGTGTTCCCCAACGGACCAGGCTATAGTCCTTTTCCAACGACAGTTGTTGTATCACCTCCAGCAGACCAAGACTTAACATCTGTGTATGCTGGTAAGAAAGATGCATTAGTTCAAATATTTGCCGGTAGCGATCAAAAGCTATACATTACATACAGTGAAGGAACACCTATAACAAAAAGAACACTCGATTATTCAGGTGATGTTGTTATTGAAGATGTAAGTAGAGAATCATCGCCTTATAGCATCTCAGCAGAGTCATGGAGCTTTGAGCAGTTTGGTGGAAGGGTTCTTGCTGTAAAAAATAACAATATTATACAAGCATGGGAGTTAGGTGTATCATCAAAGTTTGAAGATTTAACTCAAGCGCCTACAGCTAAATGTATGACAATTTGCCGAGATTTTGTTATTGCAGGAAATATTGATGCAGGCGATAAGCCTAACCTAGTACAATGGTCAGATTTAAACCGAGAAGATAACTGGACTCCGGGATCGCAATCACAAGCTGATAGTCAATATCTTGCCGATGGTGGTGCTATATTAAATATGACTGGAGGGGAGATTGCTGTCATATTTTTAGAAAATGCAATATATCGTATGTCATATGTAGGTTCACCTTTATTCTTCCAATTTGATAAAATATCAACTACTGGTTGTTTTGAAGGTAAGAGCTGTATTGAAGACAATGGCACATCGTATTACTTATCTAATGACGGTTTCTATAGTACCGACGGAAATACTGTACAACCAATAGGGTCAAATAAGGTAGATGAATGGTTCCTTGCAAACGCAAACTTAAAAGAATTGGTTACTATGTCAACTACAGTGCATCCAATTTACAAATTAGTTATTTGGAACTATGAAGATAACTTTGGTAAAAGACAAAACTTAATCTATCACATAGAATCAGGTAGATGGAGTCGTACTGAAACTGAAGCAACATCTGTAGGTAACATTGCAACAGTTGGAACTGACTTAGAAAGATTAGGTGTGTTATATCCTAACCTAGATAAAGATGTACCAGCACCATTAGATGATAGAGTCTTTATGGGCGGTAAATATATCTTTGCTGGAACTAAAGCTAAACAAATGGTAAGCTTTACTGGCCCATGTATTAATCCTAGATTGGAAACATTAGATATTGAAGATGGCTACCAGTCTGTTATTACTATGGTTAGACCAATAGTTGACAACGGAGAAGCTGACATTTCATTAGCTGCAAGACAAGCATTAGACGACACAATCGAATTTGGTGCTACAGCAGAGTCTTATGAGAACAGAAACAATGTAAGGTCTGGTGGTCGATACCATAGAGTAAGGTTAGAGCCTACAGGTAACTGGACAACAGCCATTGGAATGGATTTAACAATTACACCAAGTGGACAGAGATAATGTATAGAAAACTTAACAACAACGCAACACCAAGAGAAACCGCTGAAGTCGTTAATAGAATACTAGATGGTGGTATAAACTCAACAGGCACAATTGCATTGAATAATGGAGACACTAAATTGACAAATTTGCGAATTGGTTATGACAGTGTAATATTGTTTAGTCCAAGAACAGCTGAATTATCTGGTAGCCCTTATGTAAAAATAAAAGCTAAAGGTGAAGCAATTATTGCTTTTAGTGGTACTACTGGCGCTAAATATGATTATGTAATTTTAGGTTAATTTTACAAAGGAGCAAGGATGAATAGTAAGTTATTAGTAATACCCGCACAATTTGTGCATAAGCACTGGAATTTAGCTGGTCCGTTATTACAAAAAGCTATCGATAAAGGAAATAACGAGTTCACTTTAGATGACCTTAGAGGAGCATGTAGTAGAGGCGAACAACAACTTTTACTTATTATGGTAGATGATAAGTGTGTCTGCGCTTTCACTGTAATTCAATATAATTTTCCAAGACATCGTCAGGCTTACATGAGCTACGTGGGAGGGTCTCAAACAAAAGAAGGTTGGGAGCAATTTAAGCAATGGGTAAGAGATCAAGGGTGCGATAGAATATCAGGCTCAGCAACATCAGAATCAATTTTTCGCTTATGGCGGAAATCGTTTGGATTTAAAAAGACCTACATTTCTGTAGAATATAAACTAGAAAAGGAACAAAATGATACTTAAATTAAAAGTGTGGCTACTCAAAAGGCTATTGCAAGATGTAGCAAAACAAGGTATTGAGGGTGATACTAAATTAGCGCACATTAATAAATTTGAAGATAGACTACTCAAGCAAATGGGTGGTGAGGGTAGTATAAACCCCAGCACTGGGTTGGTTCAGTATAAAGGTGGCGGAGGTGGCGGACAAAGCACTTCAAATACGTTAGATCCAAATATAGTTCCTTATGTTACAGATGCACTAAGCGAACAAAAAGCTTTATACAATCAAGGTCCAGCAGAGTATTATCCGGGACAGACTTACCTTTCAGCTAATACTAACCAACAAAATGCAATGAATCAAATGGGAGCAAATGCTAACGTTAATAGTGGTATGTTGCAAAACTCAACTGATTTAAACAATCAAATGATACAGGGTGACTTTCTTCAAAATAATCCAAACTTCGACGCTGTTATGGCAACTGCTGGTAGAAAAGCCACTGGGATTTATAATGATGCCATGCAAAACACTAACAGCCAGGCAAGTATGTCAGGTAGATATGGTAGCGATGCACATCAGCGTTTAGCAAGTGATAACCAAAGTAATTTAGCAACTTCATTAGCTGATACTGCGGGTCAATACTCGTATCAAAACTATGCTAACGAACGTGGCAACCAAATCAATGCTATGAACAATGCTGGACAAATTTCTCAGAATCAAAATATAGGAGCTCAAAATCTTATGAACGTCGGTAATCAACAAGCTCAGTTTGATCAAAATGCCTTGAACGCTGACATCCAGCGTCATGACTATAATCAAAATGCACAAGCTCAATTACTATCAAACTACACTAACGCTGTATGGGGAGCTCCGGGTGGCTCTCAAAGTGTAACAACATCATCAGGGGGAGGTAAATAATATGGCTAGTGGAATTTTATTAGGAGCTGGGTTGGGAGCTGGAACATCAATGTTATCTGGACAAGACCCACTAAAAGGTGCTGCTTTAGGCGGTGCAATGGGTGGAGTATCTGCTGGATTTGGTAGCGCGGGAGTAGCAAGTGGTGCTGAAGCGGCAGCTTCTACTGTACCATCTCATTTAACTTCAAATGCAGCTACTAATGTTGCAACAAACACAATGAACCCAGCATTAACAAATGGTTTAGGACAATCATCTAATGCATTTACACAGTTTGGACGAGATGCTAGTGAAATGGCAACAAATGCTTATGACACTGTAGGTGATACTGTAGGTCAAGGATTTGATTATCTTAACGATAAAACAGGTATGGAAAATAAAGATTGGACTCAGATGGCTATGAATCAAGGCATTAACTCTATGCAACCTGACCCACAACAACAAATAAACCCTACTCCTATGGGAGCTGGTATATCAAGACCACAGGTTGATTTATCGCAAGGTGGTAATAGCTTGCTTTCATCAAACCCACTCACAAGTGGACCAGCCGGTAGACAAATGTCACAAAAAGATTATGAACTATTAAAACGAGGACTATTATAATATGGATTTTTTAAAGGATGTATTTGGTTCTGGTATGAATATATTTGGAGCCTCAACGCCACAAAATACACAGCGTATGATAGATGCTGGTTTACTAGCACCTGATGCTGGCGAAAAAGCACAAAGCCAATCATTAATGAGAGGTTTATTAGGCACAGCTGTATCGTATGCTTCACAACCTCGCACAGGTGGCTATAATTCCTGGGTGCCGTATGCTGGTAAAGCTTTTGCTCAAGGTATGGAACAAGCACAACAGCCTATGGATAACATGTATGATAGAGCTAAACAAAACCATGCTATGAATCAGATTGCTGAAGAAAAAATGGCAAAAGATAACAAAGCTAAATTTGATTCAGGTTTATATCAACCTAACTCTGTTGTTAATGGATTACAAAGACAAGATGACCCTAGGTTGGAAAGAGAAGATCAAAATGGTAACATTACAAAAGTTGGTCCAAACTTTAACCCAATAACACAAACACAAAGACCAGCATGGAACTCAGAAAAATATTTAAGAGATAGCTTAGACAATGGATTAATAGATTCTGACGAATACTTTAAGTATAAACAGCTATTAAATCCAACAACAGACCCTGTGAACGTTGCTGCTGGTGGTGCTTTAGTTGACCCTAACACTGGTGAAGAAATATATAAAAACCCTAAAAACCAACTTGAAAAAGCATCTAATGACTTTAGAGTGTGGAATGAAATGGGCGGCAAAGCTAATCAAAGATTCCCTACGTTTACTAAATACAACGAATGGCTAAAAGAAAATGGTGGGGTTAATGTAAATACAAATGTTAATACTGGCGACCCAGATGGTGATAGCCCATATATTAAGAAAGAGTTAGATAAGCTATTTGTTGACACAAACAACGAAGCATTGTCTACCGGGCAAAACATGGCTGATTTAGAACAAATGATGAGGTACATGGAGCAAGCAGGTGAAACTGGTGGTGGCGCTGAAGGTATATTGGGAGCTAAAAAGTTAGCTAATCGACTTGGCTTTGAGTTTGATGAAGAAGGATTAGGAGCACAAGAAGCTATGAGATCACTTAGTAACAAACTAGCCTTAGCTATGAGGAAGCCTGGTTCTGGTGTCATGACAGATAAAGATTTCCAAGTATTCTTAGATTCTAACCCTAGTCTTGGTAATACTTATGCAGGTAATATGAGAATGATTAAGTATGCTATGGATTCACATAAGTCTAGACAAGAGCTTGCTAAAAGAATACGTACATACAAGCGCGGTACTAAAGGTATGTATGGTAACACTAAGGCAGCTGGCAAGATGGATGATGGAATCTATGACTTTGTTAACGATTATTGGGTAGAGGTTGCAGAAAGACGTCGGACAGATGCAAACCTTGGTGCTGGTTTAGACGCTAGTGGAAACTTTTCAGATGACGCTTTTAAGGTAAAAAGATAATGGATAAAACATTTGAAGTTGAATACAAGGGCGGTATTGTTCATGTTGTTGCTGATGAAAATGCAACTGATAGCGAGATTACACAAATTGCTTTCAACAAGGTCAATGACATTAAAGAAATAAATAAAATAAACAAAGCTCAATATGAAGCTGGTAAAGGTACTATTCAGCGTAAATCAGAAGAGCTTGTTGGTGAGACAGCTACTGCGGTAGGTGATACAGCATTAACAGTTGTTGGTGGTATTGCTGGTTTACCTGGTACTGTTATTAGAACAATGTTTGAAGAAGCAGGTAAAGAAGTTCCAAGTTGGGTCGATTGGGTAGACGGTTATAACCCAGTGACTGAAAAATCACAAGAATGGTTAACAACGTTTGCAGAGTCTGAATTAGCTAGAAACTTAGAAGCCTTACCTCCTACTATGGGTGGACCTGTAGGTAAAACATTTAAAAATTCTATTAAAAACAAAGTGAAGCGTAAAGATAGAAAAGTACCCACTGTTGAAGAGCTTAAATCACTTAAAAACACATTGTATCAAGATGCGAAAGATATAGGTGCAACATTTGATAATAGTGCTGTAGGCAAACTAACAGCTGATATGACAGATGAGCTTAAAGATCTAGGTTACAATAAAGGCGATATTGGCTTATCAAATATTACATCAACATTAGAGCAGTTTAAAGTGTTTGGCAAAGGCAAGCGTGGTGTTGACTTAAGAGATATGGAAAGACTACGTAAGCAAGCTGGTAATGCTGCATCAAACAAAGATCCATCTATATCAGCGATGGGTATGTCAATGATACATAAGATTGATGAATTTAGTGAAACAATTGGTGCTAATCAATTAAAGTCAGGTAGTAAAGAAGCTATTGCTAAAATTACACTTGCAAGAGACGCATATAAGAAGTTTGCTAAGTCAAAAAACTGGGACATGATGTACGACATTGCTAAAAACAAAGCTACATCAGGTCAGACTAGTCAAAACGTATTAGAGATAATGAGAAAAGACGTTGCAAGAATGTTTAATTCACAAAATGGCATGAAACAATTAAGATTCTTCTCTGGCACTGAAAGAGAGGCATTAAAAGGATTTGCACAAGGAACAGCGTGGGATAAGACATTACAAAACATGGGTTCACTAGGTTCACCTAGGTGGGCTGGTGCATTGTCAAGTGGTAGTGTTGGTCTAGGTGGTGCTGCTGTAGGATCTATGCTTGGACTTGATCCAATTACGTCTGGTGTTGTTACAGCGGGTGGTGGATTTGCATTGGGACAAGGTGCTAAGAAATTAGGTGATGTACGTAACACACGTAGGTTTAAAGATATTGGTGATTCATTTGCAACCGGTACAGACATTAATAAAGAATATTTTGATTTTGATCCTAATGCTGCATCTAAAGGTATAACACCAATGGGTGAGCTGATTGCTGGTGGCATATCACAAACACCAAAAGGAATATTAGATGTTTGGGATAATACAGCATTAACACCTGAAGAAATATCAGAACTAGACATTGAAATAGCTGGTGCTTCACCTGCAATACCATTGTAAGTGGAACCAATCACATTAATATTCTTAGGGGGTATGGTCTCCGGCGTTATCATCGGCGATGCCTTTGACCCTATTGGAATTGATGATAATGAACATGTTGTTAATGAATGTACCACTAAAACAACTAAATCTAAGATATATGACAAAGAATTAAAGATATATATAGAGAACGAGTTTGTTGAGTCTACCTGTGTGAGTAAATATGTGCCACCAGAACGGCCAATACTTAATGCAATCAAGGGTAAAATACATCATAATTAATCAATGGTTTACACTGTTTTTAAAACATAGTATGTAAAGCATTTTTTAAATTAAACAGGGAAGTAAAATGAAACCAAAAATTTTAGTGGTAGATATTGAAACAGCTCCAGCTTCAGGATACATATGGAAACTGTTCGATGTAAACGTATCATTATCACAGTTAATAGATACAAGTAAAGTAATATGCTTTTCGGCTAAATGGATTGATGACAAAAAAGTTATCTTTTCATCCAACCAAGAAGACACACACAAGAAAATGATAAAGAAGGCTTGGGACCTATTCAATGAAGCTGACGCTGTAATTGGATATAATTCTAAGAACTTTGATTGTAAGATACTTAACAAAGAGTTTATACTAGAAGGTTTACCTCCTCCAACTCCTTACAAACATATTGACTTATTACAAACCATGAGACAAAACTTTAAATTCATGTCAAATAAGTTAGATCATGTTTCTCAAGAGTTGGGTATAGGTAAAAAGACATCCCATCAAGGATTTGATCTGTGGCAAAAGTGTATGGCTGATGATGCTGCTGCTTGGAAGTTAATGAAGAAGTACAACATTAATGATGTAAAGCTTACAGAAGAGTTATATCACAAAGTTAAACCATGGGTAAAATCACAGTTTAATTACAATATGCATACCAGTGATATGGTTTGTCCTACATGTGGATCACATAATCTTACTAAGAATGGCAAGTATTTGTCACCAAACAGAGCATATCAGAAGTACACATGTAAGGATTGCTTTGCACATAGTAAGAGTAATATAAGTGTTCCTACAAAAACAGACACATTGAGAGCTATATAATATGTCTAGGAGCCACATAGTGGCTCTCTAGCGAGCTTTATTATTTAGTTAATATGTTAAGATGCTTAAAAGCGATAGAAGGTCTCCTACGGGAGGCCTTTTTTTTTTGCTTATTTACTTTATGTATATAAATCAATAACTTAAGCCTTAAACCGCTAGGTATGAGAACATCAGAACAACGATGATCTTGGTTGAGGATGAACGAAGTAATACCAAAAACGTTTAAAATCAACGGCTTAGCAGCAAAACCGCTAGGTATGTAAGATGCAAGATGCTGGATACTTTCCGGCACATGAAACTTGAGGGTATGCGGCCCTTGAGCAGGCAGTGAGAGTCTTTAATGTCTCATAGGTTTGGGCTGATTAGGGGAAACACTGGCCCTCTAGCCAAACCATAAGACAGAAATTGTCTTTAAAAGCAGTAACTTAGCACCTAAATCGCTAGGTGGTGAGCAGAAAAGAAACACAGAGTAAGTCAGCAAGACACACTGCAATGGTGTGGTTATAATGAGAATGCAGGCAATATCTAATACGGTACAACACGACAATAAGTCACACACCGATTACAGTGCGCCTGCAAGATCATACTAAGAGTACTTCTAAATAGCTTTATTTAAAAGATCTCTTTAAAATCAATGACTTAAGCCTTAAACCGCTAGTATTGAGGACAGAGACAAAAGAATTTTACCGAACAACGTCATAGTTGTACTCCGGTAACGGCTGGAAAGCTTAAGGACCTTTTACAGTCGTACTTCCAAGCAGTAGCAAGTCTTACATGAGCTTGCTGCAGCAGCCTGAGATGGTGCCTCCTTCACCGATCAAAAATCTCAGGCACCTTTAAGCAACGACAGGGTTATTTTCTCCTAAGTTACCTGTCAATGCAAGCCTAGGAACAGAGCCTCTCCTCTCTGTATTCTAGGCACCTTTAGCAACAACAGGTTTATAGTTAGGCCTGTTAATGCAGCTGGCAGCATGGTGTTCTCCTTCACCTAACTGCCGGCACTATTGAAGCCGAAATCACCCGGGAGGGTGATCTTAGGGTATGGCCCTAACTGATGAGGCTATCAGGTAATACAAGTTCTTTAACAATTAGGTTATGATTTTTAAGTCCTTTTGCTGGACACTTCTAAGTGTGTAAGCTGGCACAATAAAGGGCTAATTTGGCTTTGCAATGCTGACATGTTTGTCGCATCGAGTTGTAAAGCACTCCGGGCTAGTATTCCCGCGTTCGTAAATGTCGCGTAGGATTAGTAGTATTCCTACTTAATATGAAGGGTGATATAAAATAAGCACCCCTTACCTAGTTAGTTACGGCTAACAATATGGTAATGCCAAGTTGTTGGATCGACAAAGTAAAACCAACCGTACGTCAACATTCGCACACGCCGAACTCAACCACCATGTATGCGCTTGGTGGCTACACCTCTACCGGCGAGAGAGCCTACTAATTACAACTAAAGGAAAATAATATGAAGAAACGCAATAGCAAGAGGTTGAGGGCTGAAGATCAGTACCGCAAAAACCGTCGCAAGCCTGGCAACGTTAAGGGTAAAAACACATAGGAGATATACAATGATAAAGTACAAAAGCTTAGAATTATTACAAAAAGAAATAGGAGAAGAAGGCATACCAGAAGCATTAGTCTTAGAAGGCGAATCAATGATAGATGCATACAACTCAGGCAACAAAAGCATCTTAAACAGATTCTCAAGAGTAGAAACATCAGAATTAATACTTGGAGGAGAAGAAGCCAAATTCGACTTCTCAAAAGAAATATTAGAAGACTTCCCAAAAGAATTAGACTCAAAAGTAGGAAAAATAACAATGTTCGTAGACAAATTCACAGGAGCAGTCTACACATTAGTAACACAAGGAGAAGAATCACAATTATTCTTCCACAACAACAGCAAAGTAGTAATAGAAACATTCGAAACAAGAGCAGAAGGATCAGACGAAGTAGTATTCACAGTCAAAGCACCCTTATGGAAAACATTAGTGAAAGGCTCATGGGTTGTAGATGACGATATGAGACCATTAACAGACAACTCAATAGCAACATCATTAACAAACTTCATGGGAGAATAAAATGAGACAATTAAAATGGTGTAATGAATGTCATAAGAAATCAATTTTTCAACAACATGGAACTGCATGGTGTAGCACTGTGACTTTTATGGGTGGTTTGAACCAATATGGTCATTGTGCAAAAAAGGGTATTGACTCCCCCGAACTGAAAGAGTACGATTCTAAATATAAAGGAGAAAAGTAATGAAATATTCACCTTGTGGATTGCCAATCCTAAATGGCAAAAAAGTAGTAAAGGAATCTTTAGTGTGGACTTGGAAAAAAACAGGTAAATACGGAAGAGAAAGAGTTAAAACAATCAGAAGAACTTACAAATAGGAGATGTTATGAAATATCAAAGAAAATTAAGTGTAGCACATTATCAAGGTTGTAATGACAGACTAGCAAGAGCAATAGATCGTATGGCTGGGTTAGAACCTGATACATTAACTGAGCAACCAGACTATAGGTGGAGAGGTGACACTAGGGTTGTTAATTCAGCCTTAGATCGTCATTACGAAAAACATCATGGAGGTAAGTAATATGTCAAACGCATTACAAACATTAAGAATGAAGCATATCTTATTGACTACAAAGGAAAAAGCAAGGTTAATAGGAGAACTTACATTAGATGATAAACGACTACTAGGTGCTTTAATGTTAGAGGAAGATATTAGCATTGAGACTGAGAACACTTCTATGGAAGAATTAGATGGTAGTCTGTCTTTTGGTAACAAGACATACGAAGATGGTATGGAAACTTTTGTTAATAATAGGGAGTAAATATGAAACATAGAAAAGCAGCAAATGCACATGGTGAGTTAGACCAAATGGCAATCCGAGCTGAGGAGTATGCTTCTTATGTAACAAGGAAAAGAAGACCCCCCCAGGTAACACTAGAAAGAATAGCTAATATTGCTGAAAAAGCAATCAACTATAAACATACGGTTATTAATAGGCACGGAAACGTTGTGACTGATAATCGTCCTGATAGAGAAGGTGGGAGGGAGGCTCAAAGAGCTAAATGTCTTGCTCGTGTATGGAAGGCTTATGAGTTAGTTCAAAAACATGAACTTATGCACCCACAAGCTCAAGGAAAGGATGAAAGCTGGAATGGAGCTAAAAGAAAAGAAGGTAGTGATAAGTGGACTCCAGATCCTGTTTCTTTTTATGGTGACGTGCTAGAAGAGGTTGTTGGTGATGAGCTACATGGCAACACCAAGAACGGTATAACTAAAATTAAATCAACGGAGGATTAAGGATGAATATAGAAAAGTTAACACAGAAGTTAAGTGTCCATGAAAAGACACTCAAGATACCAACTAGGCATATGACAGCAGTATTAGATATTCTGGCATATATGAAAACACAAACACAAAAGAGGAAAACAAAATGAAAAAAACACCAATACATGCACTAACAATATCAGTAGTAGTTTTAGTATTTGCTTGGCTTATGATTGAACGAGCGCAAGCAGATAGTTTATTTGATGGACCGGGGTTATTTGATACAACGCCAACAAAGTCAGATACAACAACTATCTGGAAAGGTGATGGATCGTTAGTAATAATACAAGGAGCTGAAAAAGCCGGATATGTAGTTAAAGGAGATGACTCAGGTTCTGAAATAGAATACTTTGTAGTTCCTAAAGATGATGGTTCAAACACTTTCATATATGATGATGGATTGACTATATGTAACTCATCAATGGGGTGTTATTGATGCCGTACCCTAACAACAGTTAAGTCATTAATTTTAAACAACAAAACACTACCTAAAAACACCATGTGCTTATAGGGTAGTAGGAGGAAATAAATATGTCAGATGAACGTGAAATAATCTTCGAAGAAGACAATGTTGCATCAATACCAGACGAAGAAATACAATGGACTCACGAAGTTCTAAATGACTTTGAGATGGCAATAGATGCGTTAGGAATAGAGACAATCATGTTTCTAATGTCTAAATACCATGAAGATATAATAAAGGCATGGATCAAAAATGGAGTAGATATACAACATAGGAGGAAACAGTAAGTGTACTACAAATATACTATCTTTCTAACGATGGGTTTAGTAGCAAATAATCGTTAGGAAGTAGTGTTAGTAAGCTATTCAGTAATAAATGCATAACCTATGCATACTGGGTAGTGGGTTATGGGTTATTATATATATAATATACCTTTTTAGTTAACGTTATAAAGGAGTAATAATGAGATATTACAAACACAATATTGGTGATTTTTTAGCCGATACATATTATCTTTCTAATGAAAGATTAGCAGTATATACAAAGCTTGTATGGGAGTATTATTTACAAGAGAAACCAATAGCAATTAATGATTATCAGGAAAAGTCTTATGAGTTAAAAACAGACCCAGAAACACTAGACTATGTTTTAAATAAATACTTTTACATAGATAATGAAGAGCATGATTTTGAGCTATATAGGCATAAACGTATAGATTCTGAGTTAGTTAAAATGAACTCAACCAATCAAAAGAAATCTGATGGTGCGCAAAGTAGATGGAACAATGACACTGTAATAAATGGCTTTGACAAATTTTGGGAAGCATATCCTAACAAGAAAGATAAGCAAAAAGCAATGAAAGCTTGGGCAAAGCATCAGCCTGATATTGTTAATGTGTTAAAAGCTTTGGTAACACAAAAAGGCTCAGACCAGTGGAAAAAAGATAATGGTCAATATATACCGCTACCAACAACATGGTTAAATGGAGCAAGATGGGAAGATGAGGTAGTAGGTAAAAAAGTTAATTCATCTTACGATAACTTAAAATAGGAGAAACTATGGAAAAGATACAGATACAAGGTAAAGATTACATTACAGTAAACGAAAGGATTAAAGAGTTTAGGAAGCAACATCCACAAGGACAGATACTCAACCAAGTTATGGCTAACGCTGATGGTCAGGTTATGTTTCAATGTAAGGTTATTGTAGATGGTGTGCTAGTAGCAACTGCACATGCCTATGAAAAAGAAGGCTCAAGCTTTATTAACAAAACTAGCTACATAGAGAATTGCGAAACATCAGCAGTTGGTCGTGCTTTAGGTATGTATGGTATAGGAATTGATACAAGCCTAGCTTCAGCAGATGAAGTAGCTAATGCAGTTAAACAACAGGCTAGCACTAAGGATTCTCACGAAGAGGGGGTATTTGACCTATGACCTCAATAAACATAGGAACTATAAGGCCTGAAGTTGAAGTAATCCAAGGTAGCCCGGAATGGTTTGCAGTTCGTATGGGTAAGATTACTGCATCTAGGTTAGGCGATATAATGCGCAAGACCAAGTGGGGTGAATCTACTTACAAAGCAAAGGTTAGATTAGAGCTTGCTATAGAAAGAATTACAGGTAAGTCAGCATCTAGTATTACAATGAATCAGGCAATGCGAGATGGACAAGAAAGGGAACCAGCGGCTCGTAAGTTATTTGAAGCTATTACAGGTAAGGAAGTTGCAGAGGTAGGAAGCTTTGATCACCCTACAATAGCTAATACATCAGCAAGCCCTGATGGATTGATTAGAGGTGAGGATGCGGTATTAGAGCTAAAATGCCCTACACATGCTACACACGCTAAAAACCTTATGTCTGACAAGATGCCTAAAAACTATGTGTATCAAGTACAGTGGCAAATTGCTTGTACGGAAAGTGACTATGGATACTTTGCAAGTTATCATCCTGACTTTCCAAAAGATTTACGTTTAAAACACGTAAAAGTCGAAAGAGACGACGAAGTAATAAAATCTCTTGAAGAAGAAGTAAGAGCCTTTGATATTAGTATCGAAGATTTAATTATTAAAATCCAAAATGGAGGAAACAAAGATGGCTGATTACGATAACACAAATTCTTTTGCAATGTTCAAGAATGATAAACAAGGGGTAGAAAATAGACCTGATTACTCTGGAACAGTAACACTAGAAGGGGGTAAAGAAATGCGCATGGCAGCTTGGGTTCGTGAAGCAAAGTCAGGTGTAAAGTATTTATCAGGACAATTATCTGAACCACAGCCTAAAGCTGATGTAGCAAATGCATCAGTTGAAGGCGCAGACGTACCATTCTAATAGAGGAGGTCTTAGCTAGATTTGATGGTGTAAGGGAAACGGGCAAGGGTCAACACTCTTGCCAGTGTCCGGCACACGAAGATAAGAGTGCATCACTAGGTATTAAGCAAGGAGATGGAGATAGAATACTTCTAAATTGCTTTGCTGGTTGTGATGTTAAATCAATATTAGATTCAGCTGGTTTAGACTGGAAAGATATACTGCCTGACAATAAGTTATATCAAGCAGAGAAACATAGCTTTAATCCTTTTGCAGTGTTAAAGATGATTAGAGACGAGGTTCTTATTATTGGATTATCAAGCGCACAAATTAGAGCTGGTAAACCACTTAATGATAAAGACCATGACAGATTGCTAAAGGCTGTCGGAAATGTTAGAGACGCTTATAGTAAAACAAAATAGGAGGAGATATGGTTACACAAACGTTACAAGATATATTAGTAACCGATAAAGAAATTTCAGGTTACATGAGTAAGAGGGATAATCAGGAACATCTAAAGATTAAGAACCCTTCTGAGTATATAGAGGATGTAAAGGAATACTTTAATGAGGACTTAACTGGTGGATTAGCTTTACCATTTCACAAGACTCATACAGATTTTAGAATAAGAGAAGGTGAGGTATCATTAGTCACTGGTTATTCAGGTCATGGTAAGTCAGCATGGCTTAACTATGTAATATTACACTTGCTGCAACAGCAACGCAGTATGATTTGTAGCTTCGAGATGCTACCCAAGCAAACATTGGGAAGAATGTGTCAACAGACGGGAGAAGCTATGCCTAACGATGAATACATTAAAGACTTTGTAAATAAGCTAGAGAAAAGACTATACATGTATGACCCTGAGGGAGAGACATCAGCGAAAAAGGTGCTTGAAGTTATTTATTACGCTTCAGAGAAATTAGGCGTGAAGCTATTTTGCGTAGACAGTTTGATGAAGTGTGGTGTAGCTTCAGAAGACTATGCTAGACAGAAAGAGTTTATTAATAGCTTATGTGTTGCTGCTAGAGACTTAGGAATACATATATTCTTGGTTGCCCACAGTAGGAAGACAGCATCAGAAGATGATGGCAGTAGTAAGTTTGATGTATCAGGAAGCTCAGATATAACTAACTTAGTAGACAATGTATTATCAGTTCATAGAAACAAGAAGCGTGAGAGAGAGATGGCTGAGGGTGGTATTGACGAAAAAGTTATGCAACAGGCACCTTGTGCAGTTTACTTACTTAAGCAGCGTCATGGACAAGGAACTGAAACTAAGTGGGGATTCGGATACAAACCTAAAACGTTTGAATATACGGAGACATGGTAATGATGATTAAAGACTTTATTAAGGAAATAAAGGAGACATTTGGAGATGGCGTAGAGTTTAAAGCGACATCTAAAGAAGGTAAAATTTTTAGGAGCAAAGGTTATGAAAAGGTACAAAGTGACATCAGAAGAGGAGTTGGAGAACGTAAGAAGGCAGATTGGTGAGCTAGACTTAACCAAAGCTTGGGAAGTAGAAGTAAAGCCTTTTGCTTTTAACAGAAGCACTGAGCAGAATAAAATGTACTGGGCGCTTATAGCTGAACTTGGTAATTATCTTGGTTATGATGAAGGTGAGATGCATGAGTTGCTTAAATATAAATTTTTAGGATATAAAACTGAGATATTGGGGGAAGAAATTCCAATTATCCCATCTACATCTAAGCTAACGATTAAAGAGTTTGTAGAGTACCTGTCTAAAGTAGAACGTTTTGCAGTAGATTTAGGGTTTAAATTAGACTTAACACAATATGGATATTAAGGAGAAAATATGCAATATAAAAAGGTAATGGTAATTGGTGATATGCACATGCCGTATCATCACAAAGATTCTATTAAGTTTCTTAAAGCATTAAAGAAACACTACAAAGGATTTGATTTGGTAGTTAACATAGGAGATGAAATTGATTGTCATGCTATTAGTTTTCATAGCTCAGACCCAGACCTACCAAGCGCTGGTGATGAATTAAAGTTAGCTAAAAAGAGCGTTAAAGAGCTAGAAGGTGTATTTCCTAAGATGAAGCTTGTAGATTCTAACCATTCTAGTTTAGTGTTTAGAAAAGCATTACATCATGGTTTACCTAAAGGATTCTTGAAATCTTATAATGACTTTTTAGAGGTAGGTGATGGTTGGGAGTGGCTTCCAGATTTAACCATTGATCTTAACGATGGCTCTAGGTGTTTCTTTACACATGGGATGTCGGCCAATGTATTGCAGATAGCTCAGAAGTATGGCATGCACACAGTACAAGGACACTACCATAGTAAGGCTAGTATTCAATACTTTAGTAACCCTGATAAATTAGTATGGGGTGCACAGACTGGATGTTTAACTAACCAAGACTCATTAGCGTTCTCATACAGTCGCAACTTTAAAGACAGATTTATTATGTCTTCATTAGTTATTGTAGACGGTCAACCTAGAATACATCCTATGGTAATTAAAGGGGGTAAATGGATTGGGAAAATTGTGTAATGGCAACTAAAGCAGAAAAAGCTTATATGAACAAAATGTCTGAGTTTGGATGTTGTGTGTGTCGCTGGTATTGTGAGGAGATAGATGCTCCTCCAGCCACCATACACCACATTAGGCATCATACAGGTATGGGTAGAAAGGATGAGAAAATGATACCTTTGTGTCCATACCATCACCAGGGAAAAATGGGGATTCATACTATTGGCAAACAGACCTGGGAAGAACGCTACGGAACTCAAGTAGAACTTTATAACAGATTACAGGAGGAATTATGAACATGATAAACAAAGTAGATTACCAATATAATGAAGGAGATGCGTTAAATGAGCAAGTAGGTGGCGACCATTATAGTAAGTTAGCTATCCAACCTGTTGAATACATAACTAAGAACAAACTTACTTATCTCCAAGGCAATGTTATTAAATACATTACTAGATACAAGGACAAAGGTAAGCCGTTAGAAGACTTACAAAAAGCAAAGCATTACATTGATATGTTAATTGAACTAGAGGAAAAATAATGGCTTATAGCAAACAGGTGTTAGATCATTACGAGAACCCAAGAAACGTAGGAAGCTTAGATAAAGCTGACCCTAACGTAGGTACAGGCTTAGTTGGCGCACCCGCTTGTGGAGATGTGATGAAGTTGCAAATTCAAGTGTCTAAAGATGTTATTGTAGATGCTAAGTTTAAGACTTATGGCTGCGGTAGTGCTATTGCATCATCATCATTAGTAACAGAAATGTTGAAGGGCAAAACATTAGATGAGGCTCAAAACATTAAGAATACAACTATTGTTGAAGAGTTAGCATTACCACCAGTTAAGATTCATTGTTCTGTGTTAGCAGAAGATGCTATCAAGGGAGCAATTAAAAATTTACAGGATAAGCA
>ENA-OSJC01001583-OSJC01001583.1-marine-metagenome-genome-assembly--contig:-NODE-1583-length-18420-cov-4.183939_pt1 | contig 18420 bp, 17 predicted proteins | sample MGYA00237885_ERZ534234 | MGnify/ENA primary metagenome ERZ534234 (study PRJEB26413, sample SAMN06343907) | marine metagenome | isolation source: coastal waters | place: Atlantic Ocean: West Antarctic... | reverse complement strand
AAAATTAACCAACTGATAGCAATAAGATTAAAGCCAAAACCAATAAGAGAAATCATATTTCCAAGAAAAAAAAGTAAAAAAGTTCGGTTCTTTAATAATTGATACATTTTTTAGAAAATTAGATAAAAAGACTAATTAAATAAATGGATAAAAAACAGATGGAAGCAATGAGAATTATTGGAATTGTCCATTTTAAAAATGTGATAATAAAATATTTTAGGATGAATAAGAATTTAGATTTTTTCATAAAAAGGGGACCTAGAATGTCTTCTCGGAGCTTACAAGAAACTGTAAAGAATTTGACTCATCTTCATCTAAAAAAGGTGTAATTATATTTGAATCCCGTTTATAGAGGACACTTTTAAATTTCACTAATTGAAGTTTGGATCTATCTATATCAATTAATGGCAAATTATTTAAAAAAAGCTCATCAATTAAAGTTTGTTTAGGAAAAGGAATATTAATCGAACTTATCGATAAATAGTCTGGATTAAAATCTTTGTAGCTTAATTCATTTAATTCTGTCTCAAAAACACATCCATAGTAGTTCGCATAATTAACCATGAAAAAAATATTGTTCATTATATTGAAATTTTCAAAAATAGGTTTTTGAATTAGATTAGAAATCTTTTCTCGATAAAAAGAATAGCCATCACCGTAATAATCATTTTCATCGAATGCGGTTATAATGATTTCAGTATTATCAGTTAAAAATGGTTTTTTATAAGTACCTAAATTATTGTAACTATCCCATTTTTTACTAAAATGCGATTTTAACATTAATTCAGCAAGTGATGATTTTTTTTTTGCTACTTGTTTCATCATAACATTTATTTGCTCTTCAGTAATTGAACTAATATGAGTTTCTACTTTCATACCTCGAATTTGAATATTCAACATGTTACAATTTCTTAACCTAAATAACTTTTTTTATGATTGAAGGGATTTCTTTCTTCAGTTTAAAAAAACCTTTTGAGCAATGAGGAAGAACTAATTTATCCCAATTTGTATAGGTATAATAAAAATCAACGCTACATTTTTTTAAAAAACTTTCAAGTTGATATTTTAATAGGTTTTGGTAAGGATATTTTAAATAGATATTTTTAATATTATTCTTGATGAGTATCTTTGATAGATTTTCTTCTTCAAGCCAATCGAACGTAATAACTTTACTAGGATATTTTCTTTTAACACTCAAATAGGTTTCATTTAAACAACTTAATATGTAATTAAAAACATGTTGAGATCGTATTTGATTATTATTTGGAGATTTTTGAATTATTATAAAATCAAATTCTAAATCAGTATCAAGCGATAAATCATTTTCATGTATTAAAAGACAGGAGATTTTTTTTATTTTTTTGGATTCTATTAATTTAAAAGGGACCAATTCTAAATCATCCTCAGCTAAAAGCGGTAAAGGTCTTGTATTTAATTGATCCTTAGGATAAAACTTTCCACCAGTAAATTTTTTTATATTTTCAGGAAATGCAATATAATGTTTACCTTTAGTGTGGAGTCCTGCAACCCAACGCCATGATAATGTATTTGAAGCAAAATCGGCATCGAAGAGATTAGTCATAAAAAGTTCAGCACCAAGTTGCCAAGGTAGTTCTAGTGTGAAAATCCAAATACTTGCAAACCACATTCTTGAGTGATTATGCAAATATCCACTTGAGATTAACTCTTTCATCCAATGGTCAAAGCATAGGATATTTGTCTCTCCCATAATAGCTCTTTTGTACTTAACGGTTTTTTTTTGCATAGAGAGTCTTTCTAAATCTCTATAATAACTTAAATATATTATTGGGTGATGCTCCAAAAATCCTTTCCAGTAAGATCTCCAAAAAAGCTCATGAAGAAACTTCTCTATCTTTTTAAAGCTATGAATTTTTAAAATATATTTAGTAATCATTTCTTCAGTTATTATCTTTCTTACTATGACTGGAGATAGTCTACTAACGTAATTTTTTGAATTTTCGCCAAAATCAAAATTTCTCATTTTTTCATAATTAGGAAGTATCTCACTAGAAAAAATTTCTAAATATTTTAGGACTTCAGTTTTGTTATTTATTATAATAGGTAAATTCATTTTATTAGTAATCGAAAACAACTTTAAATGTATTTGGAATGTATGTGATATAAAGTATATAATTGAGCGTTATGAGCGGATATAATATAATAAAAATAATCCAACTTTTCTTAATTGGTATTCTTTTTTTAGAAATAATATCCTTCATATCGGGTTATGGTACTCACTTTGAAACTCATAAGTTTTATATCTTAATTTTTTTACTAATTTTTAATAGTATAATACCTGTATTATTTAAAAAAAATAAATAAACTTATAATCTCTTAATTAAAAAATAAAATTATGTCAAAATTGCCTTTATTTCCACTGAACTTGATTCTTCTTCCTTACGAAGTCTTACCACTACATATTTTTGAAGAAAGATATAAATTAATGGTTAAGAACTCTTTGGAAAACAACTCCCCATTTGGTATCATATTAAACGAAGAAAAAGGAATTTATTCAAAAGGTTGTATAGTACAAGTAACAAAAGTATTTAAAGAATATGAAAATGGTGAATATGATATACTTGTTAAAGGTTTAGATAAATTTAATGTTATTAAAACTAAAATTGATGGTGATACTGTAATCGGTGAAATTGAATTAATTACTTTTAATGAAGAGCCTGATATTTCATTAATTAACCAAATACAAAATTCATATTTAAAGGTTTTAATTAAATATGGAGTTGATAATAACTTAGATCAATATATGAGTAAAAAAATATCATATGATTTTTTGAGTGGAATTCAATTACCAATTGAACTAAAAAAAGCATTAATTGATTTAGATATTGAAACAGAAAGGTTAAGGTTTATAAGTAAAATTTTTGATAATATACTTAAATCGCCATCGAAGCCGAGTAATGGGCATACTCATCAAGCTTAAACCATCTAAATATTAAAAATCGCACAACGAAAGTTTTTATTATGTAATTTTCTAATACATGATTGTTCATTTAGTTTGGTTACTTTTAGTTATTCTTTGGAATTTTGGATTTCCAAACGCCCATCCCTTATCAGATATAGTTGTAGCTATAATTTTATCATATATTAGCAACAAGCTAAGCTATTATTTTATTTCAAACATAAATACTGAAAAAAACATAACTAAAAACGAACAATACTGGAAAGATAATATTCAACTCATTCTGAGATGCCTTTTGATATGGTTTTTAGTCTCATATGTATTTGGTATTATTCTAGTTCAAGAATTAAACCTTATAAGGTTTGGAGGATATAAGCTGGGTTTTTGGTTTGCTCAACAGGGTTCTATCTTCACCTTTGTTTTTCTTATCTTTTATTATTCTTTTAAAATAGGAAAGATTGATGACAAATATAAAAATCTCAAAGATGAATAAAAGACATTAGATGGATTTACAAAATTTAACATTATCAATAGTCGGTTTAACTTTTGCTCTTTACATAGGTATTGCTTTTTGGGCTCGTGCAAAAAACACAAATGAGTTTTATATAGCCGGTGGAGATATTCATCCTATCGCAAACGGTATGGCTACTGCAGCAGATTGGATGTCTGCAGCTTCTTTTATATCGATGGCTGGGTTAATTTCTTTTTTTGGATATGGAGGTTCAGTTTTTTTAATGGGCTGGACAGGTGGTTATGTTCTGTTAGCGCTTTTGTTAGCACCGTATCTAAGAAAGCATGGTACTTTTACTGTTCCTGAATTTATAAGTGATAGATATTATTCAAAAACTGCAAGAGTAGTAGCTGTAATTTGTTTGATCATTGCTTCCGTAACTTATGTTATAGGTCAAATGAAAGGTATTGGTGTTGCTTTCTCACGTTTCCTTGAAGTTGATTATGATCAAGGTCTCTCTATTGGTATGATAATTGTTTTTATCTACGCTGTAATGGGAGGTATGAAAGGTATTACCTATACTCAAATTGCTCAATATGTTATAATGATTATTGCATATACGATTCCAGCTATATTTATTTCATTTATGCTAACAGGTAATCCAATCCCTCAAATTGGGCTGGGTGGGCAATTATCCGATGGAACTTATCTTCTTGATAAGCTGGATAAGATTGTTACTGATTTGGGCTTTGATCAATATACAACAAGTTCAAGATTGAGTTTACTAAACATGTTTTTTTATACTTTATCTCTCATGATTGGAACTGCTGGTTTGCCTCATGTTATTATGAGATTTTTTACTGTCCGATCTGTAAAAGCAGCTCGAGCATCAGCAGGATGGGCGTTAATTTTTATTGCTGTGCTATACACCACTGCGCCTGCGGTTGCTGCTATGGCAAGATATAATCTCTTAACAACTATTGATCGTCCGAACATGAAAGAAAACCTTCCGTATAATGAACGACCTTCTTGGTTTAGGAATTGGGAAAAAACAGGTTTATTAAAATTTGAGGATAAAAATTTAGATGGTTTGATACAGTATAATAATTTTGAAAGTAATGAAATGGTAACGGTTGATAGGGATATAATGGTTTTGGCAAACCCTGAAATTGCAAATCTTCCCAAATGGGTAATTGCATTAGTTGCGGCAGGAGGTATAGCCGCAGCATTGTCAACCGCTGCCGGGTTATTATTAGCGATTGCCTCATCTATCTCTCATGATCTATTAAAAGGTGTTTTTAGACCTAATATCTCTGAAAAAAATGAACTTCGAGCTAGTCGAGTAGCTATGGCTGTTGCAATTGCAGTGGCTGGATATTTTGGCTTTAATCCACCCGACTTTGCAGCAGGGACTGTAGCTTTAGCATTTGGTTTAGCCGCATCTTCAATTTTCCCAGCACTTATGATGGGTATCTTTTCGAAGTCTATGAATAAAGAAGGTGCTATTTCTGGAATGTTAGCAGGAATAAGTATTACGTTATTATATGTATTTCAACACAAAGGGATAATGTTTATTCAATCAACCTCTTTTTTAGGGAATATGGATCAAAATTGGTTTTTTGGAATTGAGCCGAATGCTTTTGGCGCTATTGGAGCAATCTTTAATTTTGTGGTTGCTTATTTAGTTTGCAAAAAATACCCTTCTCCACCAAAAAAAGTTATGGAAATGATAATGAAAATTAGAAGGCCTTAATTAATAATCCATTTCCATTCCACCACCACCCATTCCGCCACCACGCATATTATTTTTATTCCATCTTTTTTTCTGTTTTTTACCAAAGTTGTAACTTAAGACAATAGATGTAAAACGTTGATCTCTTTGTCTCTCAGCATACATAAGACGAGTATAAGGTAGTAGATCTTGATCCGATGGAATTACTTCATTTGAAGTATCAATGATAAACCTACCGGTGTCGAAAAGGTCAGAGACTTTGAAAGTCACTGATAAATTATTTTGTAAGAAAGATTTTTGAATTCCTAAATCAGCGCTATAGTTCCCAGGTATAGTACCTGTTGTAATTTTCATTTTACCTCGCCCTCTTACTGATAATTCGAGTCGGGCGACAGTTGGGATATTTAAAGTAAGTTGTCCTCCTAAACCTATCCCTTTTGAGGTACCGTTAAAATCAGACTCAAATTGATCTGACATTTTAGAGTTCCAACCGTAACCCCAAATCATGAGGCTTGCTAATGGCATTGGCCGGAACATGAGATTACCACTGTAGTTAATACTTTCTGATTTTTCAGCATTACCTGCTGTCATTATTTCATAGGTCTTACCTTCAAAGTCTATATAATCTCTATCCCACCACATAATTACATCTTCAGTATTTTTAAAAGATAAAGAAGTATTCAAATTATATTTACGTGAGTTACTGGAGAATTTTATTTCCATAACATCACTATACTCTGGCTTTAAATATGGATTCCCATTCCTAATTCGACTAATATCTTGTGTATTATTTGGGAAAGGGCTCAATGTTCGCCTATTTGGGCGATTTACTTTTTTAGAGTAGCCAAACTGGAGATTCTCTTTTTCAGTCAATTTGTATAACAAAAAAGCGCTTGGATAGAGTTGAGTATATGGATTGTTGAATGGAGACTCGTTTATAGCATTATCAAAGATTGTAGTTATTAGGTCAGGGCTCTCATGATCTATTGGACCCTTTACTTTAGCCTTTGTTTCAGCCTGTTCTAAACGTGCACCAAGTTTCAAGCCTAACCGCTCATTAAGTTCATATTGGCTTACTAAATACGCTGCATAGATATCTTCACTATAATCATTTTCATACTTTTGGCTAAGGTAAGTTAAATCAGTTCCAAAATTTCTAATTGTAGCCTTTACTCCAACTTCTATTCCAAGTGTTCCTCGAAATTCATCAGTATAATCAAGTGCCATAGTTAGGTTATCATTATGTTCAAAAGCATCTGTTTCGTTTTCTGAAGATGCTGAATTATGACTGGATTCTATTCCTCCATGTTCATGAACATCATCAAACTCATGAGAAAAGCTTGTATATGCTTTCAATAATTGTTTATCTGAATTAAATCTATTTTCATAGGAAAGAAGATGATCTAGGTGGAAACCATTATCATGCTCTGTCGTGTTACGTTTTCCAGTTGCAGTATTTGAAGTGTCTTGTGTATTGGTAAGGTAATTAAATTCTTGTTCAGTAAGATCTTTGTGGTCAGCGATATCAAATGAATAACCAATAGTACTATTTTTTGAAAGATAATAGTCTCCACCTAATCTGGCACTAATATTTTTGGGAGTTTGTCTGCGTTGAGTTGTTTGAAATAGAGAATCTATATTATTTGGTGAATATACATCCTGGAATTGTCTTATTCCTTTACCAAACCGTTCACCTGTTTTAAAATTAGTGCTTCCAAAGAGGTTCCAAGAGTCTGTTCTGTAATTGAGATTTCCATTTAGGTTCTGTTTTCCTCTTTCTCCAACCATTGCGGACACATTGCCATTAAACCCATCAAAAGATCCGCGTTTTAAAACTATATTTATTATACCTCCAACACCATCTGGATCATATTTAGCTGATGGATTTGTAATTACTTCAACTTTTTCTATCATAGAAGCGGCTATGTTATCAACATTTCCTCTTCTTCCACTGCCTGTTAATCCACTTCTTTTACCATCAATTAAAACAGTGACATTTGCATCACCTGCAATGGAAATAACACCGTCAATATCGACATCAAGGCTTGGTACTTTACGTAGAACATCTGAACCAGACCCACCAGCAGAGGACAGGTTCTTCCCAACCGTGAAAATTTGCTTATCAATAGTTTGCATAAATTGACTTTCTCCTAATACTTCAACTTCAGCAAGATTAACGGATGAGACTTTAAGTCTAATATCTCCAAGACTTTGTTCAATACCACCACCTTGTCCAGGAAATAAATTAATATTTAGAATTTCTCTTTTTGTATACCCAATAAATTCAACGACAGCTTTATATTTACCTAAAGGGACTTCTCTTATTAGAAAACGTCCATTTTCTTCGGATAAACCTCCAGTTACGACCTCATTTGAATGAAGATTGACTATAGATATTGAAGCATATTGTAATGGGCTAGAGGAGGTAGAATCTAGAACCATTCCTTTTACAACACCAATTGCTGGCATCTTAGGATCATCTTTGTGATCTTTATGTGCAAGAAGGTTATTTGTCCATAAAAAACATAAAAAATAAATAAAGGCAATCTTTTTTAAAATTAGCATAAATTTTCCTTAAAGAATATTTTTAATTAATTTGAAGAGTTTTAAAATGTGAATAAATAAGATTATTGAATAAAAAACTAAACTAATCTTTATAGTATTAAAATTTACTTATTTTTTCATTTCTTACTAAACTCTTTAATGAATTTTCTAGCGAGTTTGTTCCCAATTAATATCCATTGTGTGGTACTCTGCTTTGGTACCTTTTCTAATTGGAACTGTTAATATGTAAGATGCTGTTTCTCCAGGTTTTAAAGCTGTGTCTGAAACGACATTCGTGCTGTAGGTAACTTTATTCCCTTTTACGAAAATAGAATCAACTCCTGCTGTTTTTGTAGTTTGATCAAAGAGTTTTCCAGTAACACGAACAAAGTCTGCCCTGATTTCTCCTACATTTTTAATTTTTCCTGAGAAGATCTGTTTATTTGGGTAGTAATCAATAAATGGCTCACCAAAAAAAATAACTTTTGGGCCAGGCTTTTCAAGTTCGTCCATTCGAATAACCATTTCTTTTTTTAAAACAAGTGTCCCAATTTGAGTTTTTAGTGTTAACGATGAGTCTGATTCTTCAATTAAATCACCGGAAACGATGGTTCCATTTTGAAGCTCAACACGATTTTGAAATGTTGGAACTTTAATAACATCAAGTAATTCACTGCTAACATTTGGCATTGTCTGACCTTTTTGATATCCTTTAACAACAGTTTTAAGTGAGTCTATTTCAGTTTTTAAAGCTTTTAAGTTAGAGTCATATTCAAAAAAAAGATCCTCAAATTTTAATTTTGGATTTTCTGTTTGTTTCCTTTGCTGTGGGAGTTTTTTATCTTCAGAAAACATATTTAAATCAACCTCATTATCAACTGGGGCTTCGATAGCCTGGTCTGATTTAAGTTTAATGGTTAGGTTTAAATCTTTACCAAGTAAATTGAATTTAATTTCACCATCTCCATCCGTTTTATGCTCTCCTAACAAAGTATAGGATCCTGCTTTTAACTTTTTAAAAATAAATTCTCCATTTTTCTTTGTTTTTACTTCTTTGATTTTGTCACCATTCTTATCAAGGATCACTAGTCTTGCTTTTTTAACTCCAGTACCTTCTTGATTTTTTACTATGCCTGAGACAGTGAATATCTTTTTTTTCTTTGCTTTCATATCAACAGCAAAAATTGAACTCAAAATCAATATACAGGGTAAAACTTTATTCATGTTCTCTCCTAGAAAAGTGAGCTTTATATGCCATTCTTCGAACTAGCTCGGCATTCTTTTTTTCCTCTCCTAATTCGTAAACCATATCGATAATATTGTCATAATAAATATAGTTTTTCTTCTTTTCGAGTAGTGGAAGTAGTCCATTAATAACCGATGGGTCATCGAATGCCGCAAGGTTATCAATAGCTTTTTTACGTATATCAATAGGGTAATCATCATTTTTTGCAATTTCAATAACCGCTTTTTTTACCTCAGGATCATCAAACTCACCAAGTGCTTCAAGCATAGTATTTAAAAGGCTATAGTATTCTGTTTTACCTGAATTGTATGTATTTAAGAGTGCGAGAACTAAGTTTTCTTCTTTTACACCCTTCATAGTATTAATGGCAAATTCCCTTACTTCTAAATTAGTATTTGGATCTCCTAATAATTCTGCAAAAGCCCGAGCAACTTCATTTGGATTCTTTTTACCGAGTATTTCTACAGCTGTATTTCGAATTCCAATATTAATTTTAGGATCTTTTGCTATCGCTGTTAAAACAGGAACGACTTGATTACTACCAATTGCACCAAGTGTCTCTGTTAGAAGTTTTTCGGTTCTAGATAAATTACTTTTTGCAAACTCATAAAGGTCTAATAATGCGAGGATCTGATCTTTTGTTCGAACTCTGTTTAAATTTTTAACTAATGTAATATGAGTCTCATTGGTTTTCTCTTCCATCTTTTGCATAGATCTTACCAAAGCATCAGCCGCTTTTGGATTTTCACGAAACATACCAAGTAAATTGATTGATTCATTCAAGAGTGAGTAATCAACTGCCGTTGTATTGGCAACCATTTCTGCAATTGCATGTAAAGCTCGAGGATGCTGAGTATTTGCAATTGTTTTACCTGCGGCGATACGCAATTTAAAGTGTAAATCTGAATTCTCATAAACTTCAATAAGTTCATCCAAAGCTTTTAAATTTCCTTCACGGTACGCACTTTTTAACTCTTGAACTCTATTTAAAAAGTCTGGATCATTTGGGTCACTGATAGCTTTTTTTCCTAGTAAACCTTTTATGCTCGTACAGCCGTGGAAAAGAAAAATACTAGCAATTAAAATAAGTATATGCTTATTCATTTGTTTCCCAATGTTTGAGAATTAAATCATCACCATCAAATACTGCATATGATGGACGAAAGAACCAATCTCCTAAGACTGCAAGTTTTCCTTTTCTTAATTGAAAAAGTTCCCCCAAGTGATAATGACCTGTAATCATATAATCAAACCCATTATTGAAATGTTTATTAGCTGCTTCTTGAAGTTCAGTCCGAACCTTTTCATTAAAGTCTTCCTTGTGGGTGTTATGAGAACCACTTTTTGAAATAAACCCTGCTATCTTATATGAAATTGTAGGGTGTAACCACTGAAATAAGCGAGTAAAACTTTTAGATCGTATAACTTTTTTTAAAAGACGATATCCATGATCCCAACTAAGTAAACCATCTCCATGTGTAACAAAAATCTTTTTATTATTTATTATAATCTCTGTATCCTCTAAATAAACCTTATCCATGATTTCTTCTCTAATAAAGTCACCAACCCAATAATCATGATTTCCGACCAAAAAATGGAGCTCAATATTTTTTGATTTCATCATTTTTATTTTATTATAAAAATCATGAAAAGCTTTTGGGATTAAATCTGGATATTCAAAATAAAAGTCAAAAAGATCCCCAACAAAGAAGCAAGTACCACCAGTTTTTGTAATATGATCTAAAAGACGGAATAATTTTTTCTGTCGTTTTTTCTCTTTAGAATCAAGCTTCAGTTTGAGATGAATGTCGGATATAAAGTAGACGGGTGTGTTCATAAAGGCTGAAACTTACTTGAGACATCTATAGCGGGCAAGTGCATTGAAAAGTTAAAAAGTAGATATTTGGAATTGTTGACTTCTAAAGGTAAAATGAATTAGTATTTAGGGTCTATTCACATTCTGGTCTATTAAAAAAATGAAATTAATTATTAATATAGCATTATTTATTTTAGCATTTGCAAATGCTCAATCATTCGGTCAGAACAAGGTTCAGTACAGAGATTTTGATTGGAATTATATTCAAACTTCTCACTTTGATCTTTACTACTATGGCGGACAGCAAGAATTAGCTGAATTTGCTGCTGAGATAGCTGAAAAATCATATGAACAAATATCAGTTCACCTCAGATGGGATCTAAAAAAACGAGTTTCCATCATGGTTTATAATTCGCATAATGATTTTCAACAAACAAATGTTGTTGGTGCGTATATGCGAGAAGGGATTGGTGGGGTAACTGAACTTTTTAAAAATAGAGTTGTCTTCCCTTTCGAAGGGAATTATGAGCAATTCCGCCACGTGATACATCATGAATTAGTTCATGCCCTGATCAATGATATGGTTTATGGTGGAAGGATGCAAAATGTAGTCTCTAGTCGAACTCGGATTAGAGTACCTATCTGGTCTAATGAAGGTCTTGCTGAATATTTAAGTTCTAATTGGGATACAAAAGCAGATATGGTTATGCGTGATGTTGCCATACATGAGAGAATGCCTTCCGTAAAGGAATTAAACTACTTTATGGCTTATAAAGGTGGTCAGTCATTATGGAGGTTTATTACTGGGAAATATGGTAGAGAAAAAGTTGGTGATGTTTTTCGCTCTATGAAAAGAACTCAGAATGATGAAAAAGGTTATGAAGCAGCTCTAGGCATGAATTATGAAGATTTAACTAAACAGTGGCATAAATATTTAAAAAAAGAGTACTGGCCTGACGTAGAAAACAGAGACCCAATTGAAGATATTTCCGAAAGATTAACAGATCATAAAAAAGATAGAAATTTTTATAATGTAAGTCCTGCAATTTCCCCTGATGGAAGTATGGTCGCAGTTTTATCTGATGAAAATGGATATTTTGATATTCAAATATTGGATGCGATGACTGGAGAAAAGATTAAAAAATTAGTAAAAGGAAATAGGTCTGTTAATTTTGAAGAATTAAAGTGGCTGCAACCAGGTCTATCATGGTCACCTGATAACCAAAAGATAGTTGTCGCGGCAAAAGCAGGGAAAAGTGATGTTCTACATGTTATTGATGTGAGCACAGGTAAGTCAGACAAATATGAATTAAATATTGATGGTGTTTTTTCGGCTTCATGGAGTCCGACTGGAAATCAAATTGCATTTGTAGGGCAGTTAGGTAATTCTAGTGATATCTATCTTTTTGATTTAGATACAAAAATAACAAAAAAAATAACTAATGATATATTTACGGATTCATATCCTTCTTGGAATTCTAACGGAACCAAGATTGTTTTTGTTTCAGATAGGGGGGATTACACCTCCGGAGAATATGAAGGTTTGATGTATGACCATGATTACAAACAAACAGATATTTACATAGTCGATATACTAAATGGTGAAATAGAAAGAGTTACAAATTCAAAATACAATGAATCCCATCCAGTATGGGCAAACGAAACGGACACATTATTTTATACAGCTGACTATAATGGTGTATGGAATCTTTTTTTACACCCACTAGGTAAAAAAGAAGATGGTAATAATTTCAAAGCCTACCCCGTAACAAATGTTCTAACAGGATTACAACAACCAACAATATCAAAAGATAATAGTATGATTATATTTGCGGGTTATGCAAATATAGGGTGGGATTTATATAGTCTCTCTAATCCTTTAATGCTAAAAAAAACAATCATTGAGCCAACCCAATTTGTACTTAAAAGTGGCTCTGAAAATGAAGAAATCGTTGATTTGAGACAGCATAAATCCAATTTAATTGTGGGTAATCAGAGCAATCAATATAAAAAATGGATTTTTGCAAGAGGATATGACTATCAAAATAATGCTGATAAAATAAATAATGAGAATGAAGAGTTAGTTGAGATTGATTCAGTGAAAATTGATGGGCATTACATCCCAAAAACATATAAAACAAAGTTTACACTGGATTTAGTTAGCGGAAATCTTCAAATAAGTAATGTTTTTGGTACAAGTGGGATGACCTATTTTTCATTTAGTGATATATTAGGAGATCATCAAATTGCATTTGGTACAGAGATGGTTTTAACACTTGAGAATAGTGATTACTTTTTTCAGTATGGTTATCTAAAAAATAAGATGGATTTTTATTTTGCAGCTTTTCAAAATGCGAATTTCTTTCAAATTGATTATTGGACTTTAGGTCGCTTAAGGCATTATGGTCTACAGTCTTTTGTATCACATCCGTTTAGTCGTTTTCAAAGGATTGATTATGGATTAGCATGGCATAATATTAATTATTCTATTTTGGAGCAAACCATCAATGATTTTGGGCAGACTGAGTATACAACAACGGGAAGCACAAAATACTCTACCGTTCTTCCAAGTATAAGTTGGGTTTATGATAACTCAATATTTGGCTTTACCGGTCCGATTGATGGTTTTAGAAAAAATACCACAATAACAGTAAGTCCAGGGGTTGGATCAAACAAATTAAAGTTCCAAACTATAAAAACAGATTTGAGAAAATATTGGAGGCTGGGTAAAGACTATACTTTTGCAATTAGAGGCTTTTTTGGCTCTAGTATGGGATCAAATAAACAAAAATTCTTTCTTGGAGGGTTACCATCTCTTTTAGCTGGAGGTGGAGAAACCAATGGTAAGAAAGATGGCAGTAACTTTAGGGAAGTTCTATTAGATACGACGAATGAATCCTTAATACATGACTTATACTTTACTGAATATGCTTGGCCATTGAGAGGAGCTCGTTTTGCAGAGCGATTTGGTAGTAATACCTCATTAGTCAATATGGAAATACGGTTTCCTTTTATTAACTATCTTGCATTAGGGTTTCCGCTTAAAATGATTTTTGGAAATATTCGTGGTCATGCTTTTGTTGATATTGGAGCATCATGGGATAATGCAGATGAATTTAATTCAACTAATTGGCCAGAAAGATATGGGACCATGAATATTGAGGATTATTCTCCATGGATTACCACTGCAGGGTTAGGAACCAAAATTAACCTAGGATATTTTTTGCTGAAAATTGAAATGGCATGGGATAAAAATCAAAATAATTATTCAAAACCTCAATGGTATTTTTCACTTGGTCCGGACTGGTAATCATAACAATCTAGTTCTAAATATTTTAAAACTTTATTATGTCTAATAACAAATCTAAAACTGCATATTTATGTAGCTCTTGTGGAGAAGATTTTCCTAAATGGAATGGACAATGCAATTCTTGTAAGGAATGGGGTACACTAGCTGAATTTAAAGTCTCAAAAGGGAAAAGTAACAGACCTTTCCAAAAACGTGAAACAAAATCTTTAAGTGATATCTTAAATAATGAGCCCGCTAAAAGAATCCCTTCTGGATTAGCTGAGGCTGATAGAGTTCTTGGAGGTGGTTTTTTACCCGGATCTTTAATCTTATTAGGCGGAAATCCAGGCGTTGGTAAATCTACGTTAGCACTACATGTTTGCGCTGGAAGCCAGCGGAAGGTTTTATATGTATCAGCTGAAGAAAGTGAAGAGCAAGTCGCGCTTCGCGCTCGAAGAATTAATGTTAATAATGATAAATTATTTCTTTCAAGCGAGAATGAATTAGATGGAATTATAAATCACATAGATCGCATAGAGCCTGAGTTAGTAATAATTGATTCAATTCAAACCATAATGAATACAGGTCTAGATTCATTGCCTGGATCTCCAAGCCAAATTCGTGATTGTGGTCAACGGTTATTAGAGATTTCCAAACATAAAAATGTTATAATATTAATAGTTGGACATGTTACAAAAGAAGGAACTATCGCAGGGCCAAAAATGCTTGAGCATATGGTTGATACGGTATTGTATATGGAAGGTGATGATCGTTATGATCATAGAATCTTAAGATCTGCAAAAAATAGATTTGGAGCTACACATGAAGTAGGAATATTTCAAATGGATGAATCGGGTTTAAAAGAAGTCCTTAATCCAAGTGAAATGTTTTTAGCTGAAAGAAGTGTAAATGTTGCAGGGACAACGATTTACCCCTCTTTAGAAGGTACTCGACCTATTCTTGTTGAAGTTCAAGCCCTAGTTACAAACTCTAATTACGGAACACCACAACGTAACGTTAATGGTTTTGATTATAAAAGACTGGGGATGCTTATTGCAGTTTTAGAAAAAAGAATGGGACTAGCAATGGGTACAAAAGATGTTTATGTAAACTTAGTGGGGGGGTTAAAAGTTGATGATCCAGCAGCCGATTTAGCAATTATATGCTCAGCTGCATCAAGTACTATGGATAAACCAATAGGTGATAATATTATATTATGCGGAGAGGTTGGATTGGCAGGTGAAATTAGATCTATCAATAGATTAGAGCAGCGTTTAAAAGAGGCTTCTACACTTGGGTTTAAGAAAGCAATTATTCCGAAAGCGAATATGAATGAAAGAATGAAAAAAATTGATATAGAAATGCATACAGTAAGTTTTGTAAAAGAAGTATTTAGACTTTTATTTTAATTTGAATTTTTCTGTTAAATCAAAAGATAAAAAAACTTCTGCACGAAATGGAATATTGGAAACAGGCCATGGTTCTATTGAAACCCCAATTTTTATGCCCGTAGGTACGATAGGTGCAGTGAAGACGATGGCTCCTGAAGATTTAGAGAGTATCAACTCTCAGATAATATTAGGTAATACATATCATCTCTACTTAAGGCCAGGCACCCAAGTAATAAATAATATTGGGGGGTTACATAAATTTATTGGTTGGGATAAACCAATGCTAACAGATAGTGGAGGATTTCAAGTTTTTTCATTAGCTAGGTTAAATAAAATTTCTGAGGATGGAGTTGAATTTCAATCGCACCTAGATGGCAGTAGGCATATGTTTACTCCCGAATTCTCTATGGAAATTCAAAGAAACTTGGGTGCTGATATTATTATGGCTTTTGATGATTGTCCTCCTGGAGATGCTAATCGGGGAATCGTTTTGAATGCAGTTGAAAGAACAACAAAATGGATGAAGAGATGTAATAACTGGCTTAAAAAAAACAAAGAGCTATATAATTACAAACAAGTTTTATACCCGATTGTTCAAGGATCAGTAGATCATTCTTTAAGAAAAAAAAGTATAGAAGAATTAATTCCGTACTCTGAATGCGGGATTGCAATTGGAGGTTTGGCTGTAGGAGAAGAAAAAAATGCAATGCGTGATACTATAGAATATTGTAGTGAATTATTACCTCAAGAGCAACCGAGATACCTAATGGGTGTTGGTAAACCATCTGATCTTATAAATGCAATTCGGCATGGTATAGATATGTTTGACTGTGTTATGCCAACTAGAAATGGAAGGAATGGGCATATCTTCACAAAAGAGGGTGTAATCAATATTAAAAATCAAAAATATAAATTTGATTTTTCTGTTATTGATCAAAATAGTTCACACCCATGGGGGCAAAAATTTTCGAAATCCTATATTCGTCATCTTTTTAATATAAAAGAAATTCTCGGATTGAGAATTGCTTCTACATTGAATTTAGCTTATTACTTAAACCTTATGGAGGAAGCTCGATTAAAAATATCGGAAGGTAATTTTAATAGTTGGTCAACCTCTTTACTTAGTGACATGAGTAAAATGAAAGGTATGTGATGTCTAAAGTGGAGGTAAGGGTAATTGATGCTTATGTTTTTAGAAAGACAAACAACGGATTGAAGTATTTATTATTAAAACGAGCAAAAACTAAAATGTACGAGGATCTTTGGCAAAGTGTTGCAGGTAAGATTGAAGCCGGAGAAAAATCTTGGGAAGCAGCAATACGAGAGTTAAAAGAAGAAACAGGCCTACGTCCAAACAAAATGTTTGTTGCAGATCATGTGAGTCGCTTTTATGAGGTATATAAAGACAGAGTGAACCTTGTACCCGTCTTTGGGATAGAAGTAATTAGTAGTAATGTGACTTTATCTGTGGAGCATTGTGAATATCAATGGATTGATTTTAAATCAGCATATGAATTATTAGTTTGGAATGGGCAAAAGGAAGGGATTTCTACGGTTCATAAGATGTTAAATTTGGATGATGGTAGAATGCGTTGGTCAAAAGTAATAATTTAATTAGGAGCAAATATGTTAGAAATAAGTACAAAAGCACCGGAATTCACCCTTGATAATCAAGATGGAAATTCAATTAGTCTAAGTGACTTTCTTGGTCAAAAAGTTCTCGTTTGGTTTTACCCGAAAGCAAGTACACCGGGCTGAATAATCGAAGGACAAGGACTCCGGGATGAGTTCCAAAATTTTAAAGAAAAAAATACTATAGTTTTAGGTATAAGTGCAGATTCTATAAAAGCACAGAAAAATTTCTGTATTAAACAGAGCTTCCTTTTTTCATTGCTCTCAGATCCAGAAAAGTCTGTTATTAGAGATTATAAAGCTATTGGGTTAAAAAAAATGTATGGTCGTGAATACGAAGGGATTTTAAGAATTTCTTATCTTATTGATGAGGAAGGTCTTATTCACAAAGCTTATGAAAAAGTAAAAACAAAAGAACATGCTAAAGAGGTTCTACAGGATCTTAGTTAAAAATCAAGATTTAAGGTTTTATTATAGAAAGATTTTTCATTAGTTATTTCATTTAAATAGCCCATCATTACCGAATGTCCTGTTATTTCTAGCTTTTTTTCGCTAATTATGTAGTTAGTGAGATGAATAGGAGAGTTACCAAAAGAGATACATCCAGAGTTTTCAGGGCAGATTCCTATATCTGTATCTGAAAAGGTTAACAGGTTTTTCAAGTCAAATCGTAAATTAAGATTGCAATTTTTTAAACCAATTGTAAAATCAGGTGCGGAGTTATCAATTATATAACTTGAATAAATTGGTAAAATACTTCCAAAAATAACCCAACTGATAGAATCACAAGGTAGTTTAATTGATATTCTAGATTGGCTTGGGTAAGGTAATAACTTTTGAATGCTATTTACATTTACCAAAAGATTATAATGTGAAAGTATTATACCTGAACCTTTTTCAAAGATTATAAGAGCTTCTTCATTTAATAATGGTTTATAAGTAGGTATAAAATTATTGGTTAGTTTTGATATAATCTCAAATTGATTTTTATTTATACTGATTTCATTAGATGCTGTTGTTTTTGATTTAACCACTTCAATTGGAACTTCACCAGGTAATATTGCTGAAGCTCCTAAATGCCATACACCAAAAAGTAAAATAGTTTTAAAAAATGGATCTTCACCTTTTATAATCAATCGATCTTTTGGTTTTAGACCTTTACTTAACAACCATGTTGCAGTTTTTTGTACTAGGTTATAAAAATCAAAATTAGTAATTAATAAGTCTTCAATAATAATTTGCTTTGAATATTTAATATTCTGCCCTTCAATAAGAGATCTCATCGAAGGATAAGGGATCATATATTCAATGGGTTCAACATTACCTATACATTGAGCTTGATAAATTTTCTTTTAGATCGGAAGAGCGTCGTGTAGGGAAA
>ENA-OSJC01001582-OSJC01001582.1-marine-metagenome-genome-assembly--contig:-NODE-1582-length-18427-cov-4.590572_pt1 | contig 18427 bp, 15 predicted proteins | sample MGYA00237885_ERZ534234 | MGnify/ENA primary metagenome ERZ534234 (study PRJEB26413, sample SAMN06343907) | marine metagenome | isolation source: coastal waters | place: Atlantic Ocean: West Antarctic... | reverse complement strand
CTGAATGGGTTTCTGTATTAAAAGGTCTAGAAATACCTGAACTAAAGGAAGAAGATATGCCTCCTTAGAAGGGAGGGGAATTAAAGGATTGGTGAGTGGGTTCAAGAACAACCCGAAGACTCGAAGGAAAGAAATTGTAAATGCTCCGAAGTATAAGTTTGTAACCTCACATATTATGAGGCGTTCTTTTGCATCAAATTACTATGGTAAAATTGAAACGCCACTGCTTATGAATATTACTGGACATTCTAAAGAAAGTACTTTTTTGACCTATATTGGTTCGCATCAAAACAAAGATGCACTAGCTGATTTATTTATGCAACAGGCAGGAGTAATTTGGTAGTTTTACTTTTTTATTTCTAACTTAATAAATTTACTTTTATACCAGTTCTTATCAGTTAATAAATTAAACAACCAAACTCGATACTCTTTGTATATTAAGGACTTATAGAGAAGGTTTAATTTCTTTTTTCTAGCTAAATAATTTTTAATTCTATTTTGTTGCCTTCTTGTTTTATCCCTGTTGGTAAACTGACTATTAAAAATACTCAAATAAGAGGCTGTCTTTTTTGTTTTGTTGTATTCTAAACTATCTACTGTATTAAAAACCTCATAACAAGCTGCTAAAAAACAATTTAAAGGATTGTTTAGTTTATCTAATGTATTCATAGCATCTTTTGCAATCGTTTTTTTAGATAACAAAAAAACATCATAAGCATTTCGTAATGCCATGGTTTTATAATAAAAACCACTGTCGTTTATTTGATTGGCAATGATGGATAAGTTTAATTTGTTTGCATAACTCAAAACTCTAACTCCTTTTATAACCTGACTATCTATAACTGCAAACTTGTAATTAAAATCACTAGCATATTTTTCTAACAAAAGCTCTTTATGAATTTCTATGGCTGCAATGTTATTCTTTTTTTTAAGTCTTCTATAATGCCTATTTTCATTTGGCCGATAATATTTTTTCTTTTTTTGTTCACTTACTTCAGAATACCCAAACTTTCTCAATGTTGTAATTGCTTTTGGATAGTCATCTTTTGAGAAAATAAAATCTATATCTCCAACCATTCTTTCTGCAATATCATCATAGATTCCGGCTAATAAGTTACCAGTTCCTTTTAAAAAAACAGGTCTAATGTTATTCACTAATAATAGGCTGTTTAGTTCTTGTGCTTGGGTAATGATTTGTTTGTTTCGTTCTCTGTTTATATTGGTAATATGCTGCATATAGCTTACCAACTCTTGAGGTAAATACTGCAAGAAATCTGCACGTTTTAAATTACAATACAATGCAGGAAACACATAATGGGCTGTACTCACTTTTACAACAGCATCCCAGGCTATAGATGTTGATTTTAATTGCTTTTCTATTTCTTGTCTATTCTTTGCTTCCAAAGATATGGTCAAACATTTTGCAATAAAATAAAGGGTTTTTTTATAATTCACTTTTAATATGCTAAAATATTATTTGGTTGGGTCAAGATCTCTATCCATATAGCCTTGTTTCTCAATTTCTTTTAATTGTTCTATTGTAAATTGATTTCGTACAGATTTTGTTTTAGGAAAGATATAATTAGAAAGAGTTACAAAGAGTTTTACCCGTTCTGTTTTTGTAAGCTTGTCTTAGTTTATGAGCAGATCATCTAAAACCTTTTCATAGAGCATTTCCATCTTTACCTTGATGGAAGGCGCTTCTTTTTTTGCAGGTCCTCTTTTAGATTTTTTTCCTGCTTTCTTTGCTGAATTTGGATCGAATGGCATAATATTTATAAAGTGCTATTTTCTTAATTATTGCCTTTAAATTAATCTTCTTTTCTGACCTTTCGGTTTTGATTGTTAAATATAAGAAATATTAATGCCCAACTGTTTTCCGGACCCTAATAATTTGATATAATTAGGTAGGTCCTCAGGACTGGAAATAATAAGAATATCAGTAATTTCTGTTTAAAGAAAACTAGCTAGCGGATAATAAACCATAGGCTTATCGTAGATACACAATAGTTGTTTTGAAACCCCTTTTGTAATTGGGTATAATCGTGTGCCACTACCTCCGGCTAATATAATTCCTTTCATTTTCAATATTTTAAGCTAGTGTAAATCTAAATAGTAAGTGATAAAAGTAATGAAAGTTAAATAAATCAACTCTAAATTAAATATATGAATTTGAAAGATAACAAAATAAATATTTAATAAATTAGGTCTATTAAAATCGGAAAGAAAAAATTTAGTGAAGATAAATATTACGACAAATTATTTACTTAACAATATCAAAATAAAATATTTTTTTTAACTTGTTTTCTTTTTTTATAATATAAAAGGTCCATAATTCCCGACAACTGAAATAAAACAATTTGAATAGAATTATCAGCTTCAATATTTGTCCTCTCGATCATATTAGGATTAGAGTCTTTCGTAATAGGATTAGCGTTTGTTGTAAAGATATATTTATATCCAGAATCTTTTATTTTACTATAGGCTTGTGATGTATATGTGTTTAGTTCTCCTCCGACCCAGCAAAAACAACTTATCTCTCTTAAATCGAGTAGTTCTTCTAAAGTATGTTTTGATTCTCTAATTTCATGATCGAGAGTAGTTTTAGTATCATGAACTGACATGCGATGATGGGTGAACGTATGACTACCAACTACATGATTTTCTGAAATATATTTAGCTTCATCAAGAGACATTCCGTATCTATTATCTAAATAATCCTGTTTCGTTATTATATCATTCTTTAATGTGAAATTCTTTGATGGATTTAAAAGAAATCCTGCTGGAATAAAAAACCAACCTGTAAAACCAAAATCTTCCAGAAGATTTATAGCATTATCAAAATTAGAACGTAATCCATCATCAAACGAAATAATTAATCCAGGCTTTTTACCACTTATAATATCAGTATTAGTAAAAAAATTAGATAATTTTGTTAAATTAATATTTTGAAAATATTTTTTATAAAATTTTAGTTGCTTTTTAAACTGAGGAATTGAATAATCAGGTGTACAATGATAATTAATCACTCTAACTCGAGTAAAAAGAAGTCGTATTCGAAATAACAAATAACTAATTCCTGTATAAAACAATAAATTTGCTAAAATTTTTTTTTTCATAATCTACATTATATTTATAAGCGTTAAAAGATTATCTTTTTAAGTAGTTCTAATTGTAAAATAAACTATATTTTCTTAATTCTCTAATAAATAATACCTTTTGAAGTCAGTTGTATTTTTGGGCTTACATGAATTAAAATGTATCGAAATCAAAATAAGTAAACTTTAAAGACGACAAATCTGTTTCATTGTCGAAATTTAAATATCCTATAGGAAGTCCTTCAGAACTCTTTTTTAGTTCAATCAATTTGATGTCTAGTACTGAACCTGGACTAACACAAAACATAACAAATGGGTGAAAAGTCAAAAAACTCAGCCACTTTAATTTTCTCAAAATCGGTTTTATATCAGATTTTTTATTAATGTTAACATCACCAACTATAAGTATTCCATTGGCCTTAAACACTATGCTGGTTTCTCCAATTTTACAAGCAAAATTATTTTCACAATTCATTTTATAGTTCCAGAAAGCTTCATCTCTATAGACACCATTTTGTCCATTAGCAGTTACTGAACCTTCAAAAAAATTTGCTTTTTTATAAAAAAATAAAATTAATTTAACCCACCATAAATGAATATTTTGAAGAACTTTCAACTTTTGTGCGAAATAGGCTAAAGGGATAGTTGGAACAAAAAAATTATATTTTTTTAAATTATCTTTAAATGTCCATTCTAACTTTTTCTTAAAGGATGGAAGAGATGGTGGTGACGGGAAACCAAAAACTCCTTTTATGTTATTTTCTCTACATAGATCATAAGTTAATTTCGCTGTTAAGGGAAATAATCCTCTCCTCGTATGTTTCGATTTTGTCATGGTATCTCCAGATTGAGATATTAGAACCTTTTTATTGTCAATCAAACCATATAAGGGGAAAACTCCATAAAATGCAGCCGGTGCATCATTTAAATGATAAGCTATGTAACCAATGTATTCGACGCCAGCTATTGGTGCAGTATTGAATTTTTTTTTTATAAAATTAACTGTGATTTTACTTTTAAATGCGTCTTTGTGAATATTAATAAAATCATCGAGATTATCTTCGCTTATTCTTTTAACATTGTAGTCTTTTGGTATTTCCATCTTTTCTTTGATTGAAGGTCCTTCTTTTTAATAGGACTGTTTTAAATTATTTTCTTGCTTTCTGTGCAGAATTTCGATCGAATGGCATGTAATTTAATTTTCAGAAAGTGCTGTTTTCTTAATTATTGCCTTTAAGTTAGTTAAATTAATCTTCTTTTCTGATTTTAAATCAAAATTAGAGGTTAAATAACCTATTCCATTATGCTCACCATTTTTGATAGCGACAAAAGCTAAATAAGATTTAAACCTTTCTAGTTTTAAATCTGACTCTTTTGAGTGGATTGAATCATTATCCTCAATATCATTTGGATATAATAACTCCACAAATAGACTTATACCTCTATTATCAACCTCAAATATTTTAATATTATCTTTAGAAGCATAAAAACTATTTAATAGTTTTTCAGCATTTACAGCATCAGTTTCTTTATTAAATTTAACTAGGAAATCCCTTGACATTCTTGGTAAAATTTCAGAGAAATTTTTAACACCAATCATCTCTGCAAACTTCACATGTTCTTTAAGACGCCAGTAAAAAGTTAAATGCTCGTGAGGTTGTTGATGTAGACCAGTAGCAATAATTAGTTTAACATCTTTCAACTTCAATAGTTTACCTATCTGATAGTCATACTCTGATAAAATTTGAATTAGAGGATCATTATCTACTGAGCAATACCAATCAGGGTTTTTTAAATCTCCTTGATAAGCTTTTGAATTAAATAAATAATGATGCTGTATGTGTGCTCCTGAATTTAAAAATAAATTTGAAAAATCAGGTTTATTCTTTTTCCAAAGTGCTAAATGAACATCAGCTAGTAAACTATCAAGAATTAAAGCTTTAGCTCCAGGTTTCTTAACATTAAAAACTGTTTTTATATAATGAGACCATCTAGACAAAGGCACATATAATAACAACCCTAAACCTAATGAAAAGATTGTTTTTAAATTCAATTTTGATTTAGCATTATCATTTACAGATTGATGAACAGCTTGATACAATGCTTTTACAATCCAGTTGCCTGAGGGATTGGTTTTAGTCCAAGGATCTGGAACAAAAAAAGAAGGATTATTTAGACGATTCTCAGCATTAAAGGGAGAGACCGCACCAACCGAAAGCCCTTCAGCTTCCAATTCTTCAAATATCTGAGAAAGTTTAGGGTTATTAACAATGTCTCCTAAACGAAAAATATTATGTTCTTTGTAACTTTTTCCTGAATGTATAGTTACCCATTGCACCCAGGGCTCTAAAAGTTTATACTCATTTTCTGAAACTGTTTCTATAGGAGGTTGTATTTCAAATATTTTTTTAAAATTAGGCAAAAGACCCTGATCTATATAAAACTTTATATAATCAAAGTTAAGCTCATTTAAACCCAATAAAATTGTTTTTTTTTTCATAGTTCTAAATTAATAATGAAATAAATTTACATAATTTTGATTGTTGATCAGCGTAATTAAAGTCCTTTTTAACAATATTCATAATATTTAACTTCATAAGATTAATTTGTTGGTGATTTAATTGTGAAAATTCTATTATATTTTTCTCTAAAGCATTTAAGTTACCAGCCTCAGAAACATAGCCAAGGTTAAATTCATCTACAGTTTTAAACCCTTCCCCATCTCCAGAGAAAAAAATTGGTAATCCAGCTGCCATTGCCATTGTTATTTTAGACGGAAAAGCACCATATATGTTCTTTGTTAGAGGTATAATTGTTGCGTCATATGAAAGCAACTTTTTTTGCATCTCATCTTTAGTTATGGTTTGATTAAGAAAAATATTACATTCTGAGTTCTGTTGAATAAATTTTTCTATCAAACTCTTTTCAATACCGTCACCATAAACATGAAATTCTACATTTAAGGATTTAAAATCAATATTTTTACAAATATTAAATACTCCTTGAGCGAAACCTAATAATCCAGCATAGACAATTTTCTTTTTAGAATTTAAAACTTGTTCATTAACTATTTGATTAAAATTTGGTTTTGTTAAATTTCTATATAATAAAATAGGTTTATCTGACTTTTGCTTAAGATATGAACATGTTTCATTAGATTGGCCAATCATAGCATCTGATAATCTATACATAATGTTTTCAATCCCAGAAAACAATCTAAATGAGAAACTTTTATGACGCATCACACCTAATTCTACAGCTGTAAGAGGCCAAATATCAGAAACATTAAGTACTACCTTAATTCTAAGTAATTTAGATATTAATACTCCCGTTATTCCAGGTAATAAAGGTGGTGTTTGGACAAATATTATATCCGGCTTATTAAGAAACAAAGATGGAATTGTAAAAAGCAACGAAAAACAATAAGAAAGCATACTTAAAATCCTAATAATTGGATTATTTGAATTTGATGGAAACACCCAACATCTAATACAATCTATACCTTCAATTTTCTCTTTTTTATATAGCATCTTTTTATACCCATTGAATAACTTTCCAGTTGGGTAGTTGGCTAAAGTTGTAATTACACTTACATCAAAACCGTAAGAACTTAGTTCTTTAGCAGTAGTAAGAATCCTATGCGAAGCAGCACCTTTTTCAGGAGGAAAAAATGATGTTATTATTTTTATTTTCTTAGCCATTAGGAAGATTTATAAGTGTTTTTAAATTCTTATCAAAATCTATGATTAATTTAAAGGCTTTGTTTGTTTTGTTAAACCCTAAAGATAAATCATATGATGTTATTTTGATTTTGGAATGTCCGACAAATGATATGCTAATATTTCTATCACTTAATATTACTTTGTCATTTTTTAGAATGGGTTTTATAATTGAAGAATGTAAATGAAAATGTGCTTGTGCTTTATTTGAGGAAGATTTATTTAAAACATCTCTTATAGTTATGTCATAATCTGACCATTCAAATGCACGCTGATGCTCAAAGTCTTTTCGTTTGTAACCATCATGTGTTGCAGATATCCGTAAATTATCTTCTTTTAGGTTTATAATTTTCGCTCTACGAGCTACACGAAAGCCACCCCAAACTTGAGTTTGATTTTGCGAGCAAATTTCGACTGTGTTGTGAGAATGAGTTGATCTTTCTTCTTGTCTTCTTTTATTTTTTTCATAGGTAGAAATCCCAGTATCAACAAAAATTGGATTACCACCTTTAATCAATTCAAAATTAAATGAATCACTGTGGGCATGTGCAAGTTGATAATCAGGACCTACATTTCCAACATCGATCAATAATTCATAGTTGTCTGATATAATTTTCCTGTAACCAGAATCAGAAAGTGGTATTTTTTGATTTAGTATACCTAAATTTTTTGCATAAGAAAATAACTTATTAGAGCTTGGCGCTATATTGTATGTCGCGTCGTTAACCATAGGTATTTTTCCACTCCTGAAAGTTATATTTTGAAGCCAAGAAATCATTAAACTAGCTTTGTGTTCTAAAAATGATATTAAATCATTTTTTTTCCATGTGCTATTTAATTTAATTAGCTGGATACTATCCAATACTCTTGATAAAATAATCTGGTGATACATTGGAGAAAGTTCAAAATGAGCACCGTCTTTTAGAACTTGTTCGTTTAATTCTGAAATAAGTAGATTATAAGATTTAGTATATAATTTTTCATCCTGAAAATAGTAAGCTCCGAATAACAATGAAAAAGCATTTTCAAGAAGATGATTTCCTAGCAAATGATATTCTAAGTTTTTAAATAAAATGCTATAATGGAAATAAAGAGTATTATTAATTAGTTCATCTTTAAGCTGATTATTACTCAAAAACTTCACCCAATTTATACCTCTTAAAGAAATAGGATAGGGTTCTTTCCCATCCTTTAATAAATCATCGTTTTCTATAAAATCTTGAATTAATATTAGGCCAGTTTCTTTGGATATATTTTCTTGATTGAGAAAATCAAAATAATTCAAATTATAAGCCCAAAGTTTTCCAAACCGATTATAATTCCAATCAATTTTATCAGAAAAAGAATGAGATAGGTTTAAAAACACAAACGAATTGTCTTTATCTAAAAAACTATTTCCATAATTAAATCCATTTTCCCAAATAACAGGACTGCAATTGGCAGCTTTTTTTTTCCCTTTTTTTTTTCTAAAAAGTCTATTTCTAAGAAAATAATATAATCGATAGTAAACCTGAACTGGCTTCAAGTATAATATTGTAATGAAAAGGAGTTTTATTTTACGGATATCCATTTGCCTTCTTTCAATGATTCAATAGCTGCAAAAGAAGCTCTTGTTGTATTCACTATTTCGGTAAAAGGAATAATTGGATTTCCTCCTTTTTCTTGTTGAGATAATAATTCTTGAAATTGATTAAAATGCCCTTTATTTTGACCTGATTTTGAACTAGATAAACCTTTAAAACCAAAACCTTTTATTGTTCTCCAGTTGTCCATTACAAGTGTTCTTTCCTGAGAATAAACTTCGACTCTTTCTTTAGAGTAGCTTTTACTTCCATTTGCAAAATAATTAATAACAGCGTTTGTACCATTTTCATATCTTAACAAAATACTAGCATTATCAGTATTTTCCTCTGGGTTTTCCCCCATTGCATTCATACATACAGAGATTACTTTTGATCCAGAAAGATAGGTGCAAAGATCAATGTAATGACAAGCCTCACCGATTATCCTTCCTCCTCCAATTTCCATGTCATGTATCCAGACGTCTTTTGGAATAAATCCAGCATTCATAGTAGCAACAATGTTAATTGGTGCTATAGAACTTCCCAATGCTTTTTTCATTTTCTTTGCTAATGGGGCAAATCTCCTATTAAAACCAACTGTTACATTAACATTATTAACATTATAAGCTTCTATAATTTGATCAAGCTCCTTTTGGTTCATAGCTAATGGTTTTTCTACAAATACACTTTTACCTGCATTAATAGCTTCAATAGCCATTTTAGCATGCATATGATGTTGCGTTGTAACCAGTACCAGATCGACATCATCATCATTTAATATTTGATGATAATCCGAAGTTGAATTGGCTATACTGTATTTCTTTGCCAATATTGTAGAAGATAAACCTCCAGAACTTGCAATATATTTTATATTAGCCGTAATTTTCTTAAGATTTGGTAGAATTGTAGCACCTGTGAAATTACCAGCTCCAATGATTCCAACTACTCCTTTTTTTCCCTGAAAAGATTTTTCAACTAATTTGATGGTACTTTTTTGTTCTTGTGAAGATGAGTATTCTAAAATTGAAGCAATAGATTTTGAATTAGACATATCACCATATATCTTCTGATAATCATTCAAAGGAACTCTATCAGTAATTAAAGAACTAACATCTATAGTTTTCTTTGAAATTGCATTCAAAACCGCTTCAAAATTTCGTTTTTCTGTCCATCTCACATATCCAATTGGATAATCATGACCTTTTTGTTCGTATTCTTCATCATTTCTTCCTGCACCATAAGAACAAGAAACTTGAAACGTAATTTCTTTTTCATAGAAATCTGCACGACTAATGTCTAAACCAATTACCCCAACAAGAATTATCCGTCCTCTTTTTCTACACATATTTGCAGATTGAGAAATAATTTCATTGCTTTTATTAGAAGCCGTAATAATTACTCCATCTGCACCAACTCCATTAGTGTATGATTCTACAAACTTCACTTGATCAGTTCCTTCAGCTGGATTAATAGCTATAATTCCTTTTTCTTTTGCGATTCTAATTTTTTCAGAATCAAAATCAAAACCTATGACATTACATCCATTTGCCAATAGTAATTCTGCAGTAATAAGTCCTATTAATCCAAGACCAACAACTACAATCGTTTCTCCAAATGTTGGTTGTAATAATCTTATTCCCTGAAGACCAATTGCTCCGATAACTGTAAAAGCAGCTTCTTCGTCTGTTACATTATCTGGAATTTTTACAACTAAATTTTTAGGTATACAAACAAACTCAGCATGATTTCCATTTGATGCAACTCTATCCCCGATAGAAAATTCTGTAACTCCTTTGCCGATAGCAACAATCTCACCTACATTACAATATCCAAGTGGTAATGGCTGCCCAAGTTTATTAAAAACCGCTTCCACTGTTGGACGCAAGCCATCTGTCTTAATCTTATCTAACACCATTTTAACCTTGTCTGGCTGCTGTTTTGCTTTCTGTATAAAGTTTGCCTTACCGAAATCAACCAACATTCTTTCAGTTCCTAGTGATACTAAAGTTCTTGTAGTTTGAATTAACACACATCCAGATTTTACTCTTGGCACTGGTACTTCTTCCAAAATTGTATCACCTTTTTTAAGATCTTGTATTATTTGTTTCATTTTTTATCTATTTAAATCCTTTTTATGAATCATAAAACTGTGTTAGCCATGATTCTATAGCAAGCATTGCCCAAATGCTGTAGGATACATCTAATTTTCCTTTTTTATTTTTATCTAATAGTTCATTTAATTCTTTGTAATTAAAAATACCACGTTTTCGCAATCTTTCTTCACTCAGGTAATCTTTAATTAACGGAGTCATATCCTCGTTTATCCATTTTCTAACTGGAGCTCCAAAACCAGTTTTTTGTCTGTAGATCACCTCTCTGGGTAAATATCTTTCTGCTACTTTTTTAAGAATATATTTCGTTTCTTTTCCCTTCATTTTAAGATCAAGTGGAATTTTCGTTGAGAATTCTACCAACTCCTTATCCAAGAAGGGTACTCTCACTTCCACACCAACTGCCATACTCAGCTTATCAGTGTAATTGAGATTATGATCTACTAAGAATGTCGAGAGTTCATAAAATAGCATTGTATTTAAACTACTTGTTTCGGGAGGTAAATTTTTCTCAAGCTTTCTGAAATAAGCGTGTTTATCATAACCTATATCATCCAAAAGAACCCTCTTTAGTGCTTTATCTTCAATCCAATCAAAATACCCAAACGATCTTTCGGAAGCATCTTTGTCAATATTAGAAACTAGCTTGTTAATTCTTCTAAAAAAAGGTTTATTGTTACTGAAAGTTTTGGCCAGCTTCTTAATTGCTTTGCGAGCAAAAAGTGGTGTTTTATTAAACATGTTTTCATACCTCAATGCTTGATGCCTTCTGTAACCCGAAAACAAATCATCTCCTGCTGTTCCTCCCAATAATACTTTAATTCCTTTTTCTCTTGCACCTTTACAAATATTATACACATAAATGGGAGCAGGATCAGCCTGTGGTTCGTCTAAATGATAGATAACCTTATCAAAATACTCAAGAATATCTGAGTTCCCATCAACGATATTCAAATTTACATCTAAATGTTCAGCCACTTTCTTCGCATAACCTAGATCATTCGCAAAACCCTCATCTTCAATTCCTTCGGTATTGATAGTAAAACACTCAAACTTTTCTTCAGGTAAAAGTTTTTTAGCCATTGCGACAATTAAACTCGAATCTAATCCTCCTGAAAGAAAAAATCCAACTGGTACATCTGAAAGCAATTGCCTTTTTACCGCATTTAACAAGTAGGTTTCACATTGATCAATGATTTCTTCTTCCGATTTTTCTAATATCTGAGAATCATCAAATGGAATCTGATAATACTTTTCTGTTTTTACCTCAGCAATTTTATCCGTATTTCCTTTAATCATGTGACCTGGAAGTAGTTTTTTGATCTCTTCAAGGGGTGTATCTTCTCCTGGTGACCATAAGAAATTTACATAATTAATGATAGCTTTTTTGTTGATTGTTTTTGAGGTCAAATGTGGAATCAATGCTTTCATCTCTGAAGCAAAGAACAAATCATTATTATAGTGGCTATAATATAAAGGTTTTACACCGAACTGATCTCTTACCAATAGAAAGTCGTTGTTTTGCAGATTTACAAAACATAGGGCAAAAATTCCATTCATTTTATTGATAAACTCTTGACCAAGTTTAATCAATCCGTAAAGTATTGTTTCTGTGTCACTGGTCGATTTAAATTGAACTTCACTTAAGAATTCATTTCTCAAATCTAAGTGATTGTAGATTTCTCCATTAAAGATTAACAAGTAATTACCATCGGTAGAATACATTGGTTGTGATCCGTTTTCACTTAAATCTAATATAGATAGTCTGGTATGCCCAAAAAAGAGATTTTGTTCTAATGTATTAGACATATTATCGGGACCGCGATGTGCTATCAAGTCCATTCGTGATTTTTCGAAAAACTCTTTGTTATTTGGTCCTAGATAGCCTAAAATTCCACACATAATTAATTCTTTTTATTAGTTATACCACAAAAGTCTAATACTATTTTTCCATTGTTAATTTCCATATTTTGAAACTCATCATGAGCTACTAAAAAAACAATGATATCTGCTTTTTCAATCGCTTCTTTGTAATCGGTTAACTTGTATACTAAATGTGTATCTATATTCGGTTCAACAATAAAATGTTCTCCGTTATTTGAGTTTTGCAATACTTTTTGAGCTATATATTTAGCTGGAGATTCTCTTAAATCATCAATATTTGGTTTAAAAGCTAACCCCATTAGAGCTGTTTTTGGCTTTCTACCGTATTTTAATTCAAATTGAAGTTTCTCATTTTGAATTTTTTCAGCACACCAAAAAGATTTATAATTATTCACTTCTCTTGCTGTTCCAATAATCTTTGATTCCATTGGGTAATCAGAAACAATAAAATAAGGGTCCACAGCGATACAATGACCTCCAACTCCACAACCTGGCTGTAAAATATTTACTCTTGGGTGTTTATTAGCAAGATTGATTAGTTCCCATACATTAATATCAGCCTTATCGCATATTAAAGAGAGTTCATTAGCAAAAGCTATTTGAACATCTCGAGACGAGTTTTCTACTAATTTACACATCTCAGCAGTACGAGCATTCGTTCCATGCAACTCACCTTTTACATACTTTCTGTAAAATGATATTGCTTTTTGAGTAGAAGCTTCATCTAAACCTCCAATAACACGGTCATTTTCAACGAGTTCATGCATAACATTTCCTGGTAATACTCTTTCCGGGCAATAAGCGATATGAATAGCTCCTTCAAGTTCAGGTCTTGATGCAAAAATTAATTTTTGCATTTTCTCAGTTGTGCCGATAGGAGAGGTCGATTCAATAATATACAAATCTCCTTTTTTCAGAAGTGGAATAACTCCTTTGGTTGCAGCCTCAACAAATGAAATATCTGGCTCATGGTTTCCTTTAAAGGGTGTTGGAACAACTATCAGGTAAACATCTGCTGAAGTTGGCTTCGTTGATGCTTTAAAAAAGCCATTTGAAACTGCTTTTGAAACAATATCATCTAAGTCTGGCTCAACAATGTGAATCTTTCCTTGATTAATTGTATCAACAACGTTTTGGTTAATATCAACTCCTAATACATTTGTTCCAGTAGAGGCTATAAGTGCCGATGTTGGTAATCCAATGTATCCTAATCCGATAGTTACTACTTCTGGTTTCATTATTTTATGTATTTTATAAAATCTACAATTCTTTTTGAAGCTAATCCATCACCATACGGATTATGTAATTTTGACATTTTAATAAAATTCTCTTCATTATTTAACAAGTCTAATGCTTTAGAAACAATCAAATCTTCATTAGTTCCAACAAGTAGAACGGTTCCTGCTTCAACAGCCTCTGGTCTTTCAGTGGTGTTTCTCATGACTAAAACTGGTTTTCCTAAACTTGGTGCTTCTTCTTGAACACCTCCGCTGTCTGTGATAATGATTTTAGATCGATTCATTAGCCAAATAAAGTCTTGATAAGCTAAAGGATCTATTAAAATCACATTATTAACTCCAGATAAGATTCTATTTACAGGTTCCTGTACTTTTGGATTTAAATGAACAGGATAAATAATCAAACGATTTATATCATCTTCAGCAATTCGCTTTAGAGCTTTACATATTATTTCAAAACCAATTCCATGGTTCTCTCTTCGATGGCCAGTTACTAAAACTACTTCTTGATTACCTATTTGTTTTGACAGGTCTTGAATTAATTGACTGGGATTTTTATTAACCTTTTCAATAGACTTTATTAAAGCGTCAATCACCGTATTTCCAGTAACCAATATTGAATCTTCAGAAATATTTTCTTTGAGTAAGTTCTTTTTTGAGGTTTCAGTCGGAGCAAAATGGTAATCACAAATCCTACCTGTAATTTGACGATTTATTTCTTCTGGAAAAGGAGATAACTTATTATTTGTTCTAAGTCCCGCTTCTACATGACAAACTTTCGCTCCAGAATAAAAACTAGCTATAGAGCCTGCCATTGTAGTTGTAGTGTCACCATGTACAAATACATAATCAGGGAAAAAATCTTCTAAAACTGGTTTTAAAGACTCAATAATAGTAGCAGTTAAGCCATATAAATTTTGCCCTGGCTTCATTAAATCTAAATCATAATCAGCTTTTATTTTAAAAAAATCTAAAACTTGGTCTAACATCTCACGGTGTTGAGCTGTTACGCATACTTTAGTTTCAAAATTATATGGAAATTTTTGAAACTCTTCAACCAAAGGAGCCATTTTTATAGCTTCTGGTCTCGTTCCGAATAATAATAGTATTTTTTTTTTCAATTTTTTTTAATAAAAGTTTTTAATTATCATTTTAAGCATTTAGTTTTAAGATTTTACTATACCATTCTATACTTTTTTTAATTCCTTCATCAATAGAATTAGAAGGCTTCCAATCAAAGAAATCAAAAACTTTATCAAATGACATATGTTGATGTTGAATTTCACCCGTTGTTTTCTTTCCTTTCATTTCATTTAAAATAGTATCTAAAGCTTTTAAGTTTCCTAGAGAAGTATAAATTTTTACTAATAAAGACTTCATATCAATCGGATCATTACTACCAGCATTAAAAATTTGACCTCTTAATTCGTTTGGATTTAAAGATAACTCTTTTGCTATTCTCATATATAAATCTGCTACATCTTCAGAGAAAATAAAGTCTCTCACCATACTACCATCGCTTCTTGGAACAAAATCTGAATAGCCAAGTCCACTTCTAATTCCGTCAGGAACAATTGCAGAAAAATTCATTTGTCCAGGGCCATAAATGTTTGAAAAGCGAGTAATAACAATTGGTAGACTATATTGATCTATAGAATATGAGTTACATATCATGTCAGCGCATGCTTTTGAGGTATCATAAGGGAATTTCGGTAATAGTGGGTAAGTTTCTCTATAAGGCATTTTTTCAACTGGATATTCTCCATAAGCTTTATCGCTGGAAGCAACTACAATAGATTCAATATTATGACCACTTTGCTTTGCTAACCTACATGCTTCCATTAAGTTGTAAGTTCCTCTTACATTTGTTTCGAAAGTTAAAAAAGGATTAACAAGACCTACACCGACTTCTACTTGAGCTGCCAAATGAAATACTACATCAATTTGTTGCTCTGTTATGACATCAAAAAGTAACATATGATCCATTAAGTCTCCTTTTATAAATCTAATTTTTTCATTTAAACCTTCTGTATAAAGAAATGAAAAAGGATTTTCATTTCTAATAACCCCAAAAATATTAGCATCAGATTCAATTAATTTTTTGACTAAATTTCCTCCAACAAATCCTGTTGCACCTGTAATTAATACATTTTTATTTCTCCAATAGTTCTTCATTTTCTATATATTTTAATTTTATTTATATTTTTTTCTGCTATTTCAAGTTCAACTATATTATTGACTGTAAAATGTTCTCCTTCGTGCACGTAAGCTTTTAAAAATTTACTATTTCCACAAAAAGTTAAGAAATCTCCGTAATTATCATAATCATCCAAATAACCAAATAATTCTTTTCTTAGAACAAAATAGCCAATATTAATATATTTATCAAGTCTGGGCTTTTCTTTAAATCCAGTAATTTCCTTTCTGTTATTAATTTCTACTACTCCAAAATTTGTTTGCAATGGCCACACTGTCAAAATACTATGGCTTTTGTTTTCTTGAGCAAAATTCAATAATTCATCAATTTTTACATCGGAAATCGTGTCACCATATAAAATTAAAGCATCCTCTTGTGGTTTGGTTTTTACAATAGATTTAATTCTCTCAATGATATCAACATCACCTTGATCGGAAAAACTAGTGTTATAATCTAAAAAATTTTGTTTAAAGTAATCTAAAATTACTGTTGATTTATAACCAATTGCTAAAGTAGTTTTAGTGATTCCATAATATTCCAATTGTTTTGTTATATACCACAAAATTGGCTTTTTATCAACCAAAACCATGGGTTTAGGGATATTGATAGTTAAGGGTTTGAGTCTTTCACCTTTTCCACCTGCTAATATTATTACATTCATACTTTTTTATTTATAATTAAGTTATTAGTTCTTAAATATTTTAAATTGTTATTCTGCTAAAGTGTTTTTATGTTAAATATAAACTAAGGTAAATTAATAGTAAGCAGCTTTACTTTTCAACTCGCAAAAATTATATATCTAAAATTTTATTAAAAAATTCATTAGGACTATAGATAATGTCTAATTTTTTATTCTTCTTAAGAAACCTCTTCAATGACCTTGTGATAGAATCTACATCATAGGGATTAAAGAATTCATCTGGCTCGATAAAATCCCAACAATAATCTAAATCAGAAGCAATTATTTTCATTTTGAACTTTTTCGCTTCAATTAATGGTAGGCCGTAAGATTCAAATAGAGAGGGGAAAATTAAAACTTCTACTTTTGAGTATATTGACAGTAATTCTTCTCTAGTAATATTTTCTAAAAAAACAACATTTAATTTATTTATTAAAACGAAATTTTTTATCCATTTTTTCATAACAACATTATCATCTAATGTTAAATATAATTTAGGGGAAATTCCATCATTTTTTAATTTATTCCACGCATTTAATAATCTTTTATGATTTTTATATGGATTCAGTGAAGCCACATAAATAAACGAATTTTTATCTTTTTTATTTTTTTCTTCATTAAACATATTATCCCCAAGATCATCAACTGCCCAAATAGAGATTTTTTTTTGAAATCCACTTTCAATTAATTTATTATACATACTTGAAGTTTGGACTATAACTTGGGATACATTTTTAATAAAAAGTTTATAATATAACTTCTCTAAATAAATTATTCCTATATCTCTCCATTTAAATCCCTTCATGCTAATTGAATCTACATAGAATCTACTAGAAAGTTGTAAAATTACATGAGGACAATTAAATTTAATAAAAGGCGGGAGGTTTCCGAAATATAAAATTTTATCATTTGCTTTTATTTTTTTTCTGATCATAAATCCAACTTGAAACCTTTTTAATCTACTTATTCGAATAAATTTTACTGAATTACTTATTGGAAAATTAATCACTAGTCTGTTATCGACATAAATCAATGTTTCTATATCATTTGAAACTCCTTTTAAAAAACCCATTAATAAAGTTTTTCCACCACCTACATGACAATTTGATGCATTTACAATTAATCTTTGCATATAATTCTTAATTTCTTATTAATTCAGTTGTTAATTTTTTAGAGTAAAACTTCAAGATTAATATTTTTTTTAAAATTGTTTAAAAAATTTAATCGTTAAAATATTTCCAATCTTATATTTGTAATTGTTTTAAATTTATTTTGGCTTCGCAGCCAATTAAATTAAAATAATCCTTTGCATCAATCCCTAAATTTGGACGCAACGTTATTAATAACTCCTGTGTTATTTTTTCTCCTTTCTTAATATCTTTTTTTAAATAACAAGCCCTTCTAAACTCTTTTATTCTTTGGGGTGTTTCAATCTCGCTGATTGCCGAAACAGTCTTAAGACCTTTAAAATTATTAATTCTATCTATTTTAATTTTAAATTCACACAGATCATCTTTTGATAAAGAGATATGATGATCTCTAAAATCTCTTGATTTATCAAATGTAAAATGAAATTCAAAAATATTTACACCCATCGATTTTGCAGTTAGCATGGCATCAAAACCTATTGTGTGATCACTATAGCCTATGTTAGCATTAGGAAAATGATCTTGTAAGGCCAGAATAGAGTCAGGGTTTGCATAATTATCTTTTGGATCTCCATACATGGCTACACAATGCATTATACACAACATATCTTTCGAGTGATAAATAGGGTTAGTACTCTGTATGAAAGATATAGCGTCAGTTACTTCAGTTAGAGTAGCCATTGCAGTACTTATTATTATTGGCTTACTTGTTAGAGCGAATTCGTGTAAATACTTATAGTTGGTTAAATCTCCACTACCAACTTTAATAATAGGCATATCGGACATCATTT
>ENA-OSJC01001581-OSJC01001581.1-marine-metagenome-genome-assembly--contig:-NODE-1581-length-18430-cov-3.923228_pt1 | contig 18430 bp, 23 predicted proteins | sample MGYA00237885_ERZ534234 | MGnify/ENA primary metagenome ERZ534234 (study PRJEB26413, sample SAMN06343907) | marine metagenome | isolation source: coastal waters | place: Atlantic Ocean: West Antarctic... | reverse complement strand
GACTATAGTAGTATTTCCCCTCTGTGAGTGCCGCTGTTTGAGTTGCAGTCAATGAAAAGGTACAGTTTGCACCAGTAAGAGAAGTTGTAAATGTTTGGGTTGGATTTGCGTAAGAGTGATTCTTGATCATTGCGCCCGCAACCGTACCAGAAGATATCGTTACAGCGACAGAAGCCGAACTTTCTGCACCAATCGTTTTCTCAAAGGTTGCGCCTTGATCAATTGTATAATTTTGAACTTTTTTCTTGATTGTAAGTGCCATCGAACTTCCATAAGGGGTTATGCATATTTATAGGTTTTATACCTATATTTATTCTATGTAAGTTTTTGAGGGTATTACAGAATTTTGATTTTCTCGTGGCCGATTCGGATTTTGGGGTCAATCCAGATATCGTGTCCGTTTTCACGAGCTCGGAGACAAAATTCTACATCATCCCACACAAACTCTTCCCAGCCACGCTGTTTCCACACCTTTTTTCGGGGGTAAAAATAGGGGTATTTCATCTTTTCAAATACACCATATTTACATAACATCCAGCCCATGCCCGTGTAGTCAGCCTTGAACAACTGCCCTTTTTTTGCTTCGATGTCTTTATCTTGCATGAATTGGTAGTACATCCATTCTTCAAAGAACTTCTCATCCATCGTTTCAACGGTTGCATAATTCACATCATCTGACATTTTGTACATGCCCGAGACAACATCCTTGTCGTGTTCTAGGAGTTTGAAGAAATCTTCTGGTTTGAAAACCATATCCGAATCCACCCACATCAGATAGTCATAATCCACCTTGCCGTCAAACGGTTTTTGGTTTACACCTCTCTCAATAGATGCACCAAGCACTTTTGTTCGTGCGTGGTAGATATTGCAGAGATAATCTTGAGAGAGTCCGTAAGAAATTTTGTGTTTGGGGAGTTCTGCAAGGAGATTAGTCCAACATTGCAAAAACCTGCCGGAGTAAGATGCTCCCGGCAGACAAAATATAATTTTCATATTTTATTTCCAAGATGGCCCATGTGCCCAATATGTCAATGTTATTCTTTCTCCTTTAGTGACAGGAGTTACTTTGTGTCCTATCAGAGAAGTCATAACTAATCCCATGCCTGAAGTAAACTCTATCGGAGTTACTCCACCCAATATACAAAACTCACCCCCTTCATATGGTTCTTCAGACAAATTAAGAAGACAAGTAAGTTTTGGGCTAACCATTCCAGTAGAATTTGAATCTACATGCCACCCATATTTACCCCCTGTCCCATATACATTGTAACTCAATATTTCTATATGAAAGTTCCAATATATATCATATTGAAAATAATTTCGGTTTATCGACTGACAATTATACAGCCAAGGATGTAACAAATCGATTAATGGCCCACAATCAACATAAGAAAATTTTCCTATTTTATTCACATTTTTTGCTGGACTAGATGCATTTTCCTTCTGTGATATATTTTTCCTAATAACTTTGTTTATTTCTTTAACTTGTTCGGATGTAAAACAATCAAAACTAATAGCACCTCGGCTTGTATTCACGCTACCTCTATTTTACTAAATTGTTTTTCTTTTAAAAATTTGATTGTTGAACGAAATTTGTCATACAGAATTTCACCCTTATGAGAAATAACGAACACATTTGTTTTGTCATCAAGTGTATTGAGTATCTTCAGAAAAGCCTCTGTACCATCAGCATCCAATGAAGAGTCGAACACCTCATCTAAAATTAAAAGGTTTGTGTTCACACTATTCTTGAGTTTAGCAACCATTCTCCAAGTGAACAATAACGCTAAGTCAATTCTCATTTTTTCACCTTCAGAGAAAGAAGAATAAGAAAATTCATCACGATACTGAGATTGTATCGTTTCGTTGAAATTTTCATCAATCGAAAAGTTAATTAGGAATTCTAGTTCGTTTAAGTATTTATTCACATACTTGTTAATTATGGGCACATACTGACGGATAATCTTGGTCTTTATACCCGAATCTCGCAACAATTCATTAGCGTAATTATAGAGTTGTTTAGTATCACATTGTTCTTCGTAATCTTTTTGTAACTCTACAAATTCACTCTCTAATAATTGTAACACATTTAACTCTGAATTGTCAAGTTTTTTCTTATCTTTTAATTCATTGATGTCACTTTTTGTTCTATCGATATTACTTTCCAACGATTGGATTTGAGATTTGGTTGCTGACAACTGATTATTCTTTTCTGAAATCTGTCTACCAATGTTACGAAATTCATCAAGTTGTATTCTTAGTTGTTCAATTTCAGTTGATATTTTTCCCAATCCACTTTCTTTTTCTGTAATACTGGTAGTCAGAGTGGTAATTTTTTCTTCTTTGAATTCATCATCTATGTTCTGTTTACAAGTAGAACAAGTAGAATTTTTTTCATAGAACTTGACTTCTTTCTGTTCTTGTCTCAACTTGATTTCAATTTGATTTTGGAGATTCCCGAACTCAGAATTCTTTGTCTGGACTTTATCCTCGGCAATAAGTTTACTGGTCAATGTACCAATATCATTATGGTAAGATGTAAGTGACTCTACAGCAGTTGTTTTTTGATCTTCAAATGTTGAAATGTCTGCTTCTTTTTTCAGAATATCAGAATAATTGTCATCTTTGAGTCTTTCGATGTAGTTCTTTTGCATCTTCGTTTTGGATACATTCAACTCTCTCTTATTTTCATTATCATTTGTATTCGTTTTCAACTCAGAATTCTTTACCTTGAGCAAAACATTCATAGCAGAAAATATTTGAATGTCGAGAAGGTCTTCAACGATTGTTCTACGGTCTGATTGTTTGAGTTGCATGAATGGTTCAAATGTAGAACTACCCAAAACGACAATCTGAGTGAAGGATTTGTAATTCAATTTGAGAATTACCTTTTCTAAATATTCTTGGTAATCACGATTGTTTGCCAGTTGGTCAAACATCTTACCATCTTGTAGTATCTCAAATACATTTGGTTTGACACCTCTACGAACAGTAAAGTTCTTACTACCAATAGTGAAATCAATTGTAACCATCAACTTTTTTTCATTGATGGTATTCACTAATTGAGATTTGTTGATGTTACGAAAAGCTTTGCCAAATAACCCAAAAGTAAGAGCATCTAAAATTGTTGATTTTCCCGAACCATTTTCCCCAATAATAAGTGTTGTGGGAGACCTATCAAAAAAGACAGTTGTAGGAACATCTCCTGTGCTTAGAAAATTGCTCCAAGAGATTTTTTTAAATACTATCATTTAACCTTCATTTAAAAGTTGTGGAGCATGATCAGATTGATCATCATCTTTAAGATTTTTCAAAAGAGTCATATTGACCATTTGATTGAAGGTAACATTTCTTCTAGCAGCCATTTTTGCTACCTGTAAAAATTGTTCATCGTCAAATGATACAGTATACAAATGTGTTTTAGGTGTGTTAAGTTTCACTGATGATGTGGAAGAGAAACCCGCGTTTCTTTCAGCTCGTGTAATTCTGTCTTTTTCTCTATCATCTTCATCTTGAGAATAATTTGTCATAATATCCTTTTTAGTTAATATATTATCCGATACGACCCGAATTTCTTTTTTGAGGTAATGTATTATCGCCTTCTAATCTTCGTTTACGAGTTGTACCAGTTTCGTAAACAGCATTAAAAGAAACGCTTCTTCTTTCTGGATCACCTTCATCACAACGATACGGATATACAGTATGTAATTGTTTAGCACCAAACACAAAAAAATCACCGGCGTCAGGTCTAATTGATAATGAAGATTGGCTGAACTCTGCATCTGCACTAACATTTGATATAAAGGTAATTGAACCATCGTCTAAATCTCTATGAGTTTTTTTAGATGGAGCAAACTTTGGAACTTTGAGATACATCACAGAAGAAAGTTGACATTCTGTATGTACATGAATAGGATTATATTCATTTGGTTGTTGAGAGACAATCCACATCGATAACATATTAACTAACCAACGTTCAGCATGAATCAATTTTATATTATATGGATACTGTTGACATTTTTGTTGAATTACATACTGTTGAATTACATCGTGAAAAAAATCATATACTCCAGCATTCTTCAAAATCTCATGGTCTACTAATAGTTCTGTTTCTATTTGTCCAGCAAGATTATGACCATGACTTAAAGATTTTTCATCATCAATTACACTGTCACTAATGTCAATCATTTTTTGTAGAATTTCTGGTGGCAATGTTGTATTCATTACTGGAACAGACCAAGGCTGTATCATTTTTAATGGCATTTTTGCTATTAACGGATTCAAGAGTCTGTTTTCTTTTTTAGCATCTCTTTCTGCTCTTCTTCTTTCTTGTCTGTTACTCACGATTGTCCTTTTAATTGCTGTTCCTCGAAAGCTTTTTTCTGTTGTTCAAAAAGTTTTTCAGATGAAAATATAGCATTAAAAGATACACTTCTTCTTTCTGTATCCCCCTCTTCACAACGATATGGATTGACCGAATGTTGTTGGTTAGCTCCAAAAATAAAAAGGTCACCGACAACAGGTGAAATTCTAATATTAGGATGTGAAAAATCTTTATCCAATGATGAATTTGCAACAAAAGTAATAGCACCATCAACAGACCGTCTATGTTCTTTTCTTTCTTTTTTAAATTTTGGAATTTTCAGATACATTACAGCAGAAATTTGACATTCAGTGTGGTGATGAAGTGGATTATATTCGTTTGGTTCTTGAGAAACAACCCACATTCCCACTATTTGAGTCAACCACGTTTCTTTCTTAATTTCTTCATCATACGGTGTTTGTTGAGATTTTGCATAAATTACAAACTGTTTAATCATAGTATCAAAAAACTTATCCAAATTATATTTTTTCAAACGTTCAATATCTACAGTCAATTCTGTTTTTATTTGACCAGCAAGACTGTCTCCATGACTTGGAGTGTTTTCATCTGCTATCATATCATCTGTAAGTTCAACCATTCCATCTAAAACATAAGGTGGTAACTCTGTTCTCATTATAGGAACTGACCAAGGCTGTAACAAATTCATTTTCAGTTCCATTTTATTTTGAGCAGGATTACTTTCTTTTTTAGACATTCTTTCTTGTTTTCTTCTTTCTTGCCTGTTACTCATTATACTGTCTCCATTGTCAAAGCTTCACCGTAAAGGTCTTGCATCAATTTATTCAAGTCTTCTTTGTTTTCCATTTGTAATCCATTTACACAATTTTTGATTACACTCATTGTATCTTCAACATCTTCAATTCCTTCTATATCATCTCCCAAATCTTCCATATCGAAAAGATTATCTACCACCGAGATATTACTAGTTCCAGCATCAATCAGTTTATCCATCAAAGTTTCAAACATATAATTATTGTTTTTATTTTCAATAATTATTTTTACATAAGTATCTTCGTATTTTGAGAGATCACCGTAATCATTTTTCTCATCGTTGTAATATATCTTATGAAACATTGAATATGGATTTTCTATAAACTCTGTTTCCAGTGTTTCTGTATCATAGATATGAAATCCTCGTTTGTCGTTATAATCACTCCATGTTATTTCATATGGATTACCGAGATATGTGATATTTCCAGTGGTAGAACGATGATGAAAGTGACCAGAGAACACTCTTTGGAATGCCTTGAACATTGGTATCGGATGACCTTCTATCATAAAAGAACCTTTATCGGATTCTATTCCCGCAATTTGCAAATGACCAAATGCTACTTTAGTTCGTGTCTTTTCGATGAGTTCTTTTGATTTGTCTTCGTTGTCAGCACATATCCATGGCAGAAATAACACCTTATGTTCTTTTGTCAGAGACACTTCACAGGGGTCTGAGTAAACCGAAATATTGTTCATTCCTCTTGTGAGTTCTTCCATCGAATTTACTTTGAGAGTGTTCTTATAATAGATGTCGTGGTTGCCGACAATGATTCTAGTGTTTACACCCATTTCTTCTAAAGGATGAAACAATATCTCTTTCATCGAATTGAGTGTCTTGAAGTTGATAAATTTTCTTCTATCAACCACATCACCCAAATGTATCACATCGGTAATACCTCTCTCTTTCAGAGTAGGAAAAAATATATTTTCATAGAACTTACGAAAGAAATCTAAAAATAAAAGACTATCATTTCTAGCACCGAAATGTGTATCGGTAATCAACGCTACTTTCATGCACAAGCTCTCATAAAGGAAGTAAGGGGAGATAGTTCTAAAATAGCTTCATCTTTTTTCTTCGATACCACTTTGGGTTTTTTCTTTGATTTTTTCTTTTCCTCGAAAGTATGTATAAACTCATAGATAGTAGCACGTTTATCAACTGTCATTAGAGTTGCTCCAGAAGCTATACCACTCTGTTCACCAGCAGTCATGTTCTCCATATCTGAATTGTCTTCGATGGAATTATGAGCATCCATTTGTTTATATTTTATGTAGAGTTGTTTCTTTTCTTTTTCGATTCTTCTTAGGAAGGCATAATATATTATTTGAGTGAAGTATGCAAATGGATTTTTGGATTTCTCAGGATTGAAGTTGCTTGCGTACATCACACAATTTTCAATTCCATCACTTACCATTTCTTCACGGAAAGCATAGTTTATGAAGTTAGGTCTATGGGATAGTCTTTCTGCTATTTTTAGAAAACACTCACCGGCATAGTCTGGTAATTGAGGTTTGCGTTCATCACCATCATCAACGGATTTGAGATATTTTTCTCTATACTCTCCCATAACTATTAGAAATTTTTCATTATCTACATAATGTTGTTTTGTTCTGGGTCTAGCCATTTGAATCCTTTAGTGAGTGTTAATAATATATTATTATAACAAATTATATCAATAAAGTCAAGTGATATTTTATTAAAAAAAGACTTGACTAATCTCGCCGTATCTGGTATATTAACTCTGATGGGTTTGAAATGAATCTATTGCTGCAGCACTAATTGACTAGCATGCTAGTTACTTCAAATGAATCTATATTCTTACTTTCCTGTTCATCTAGTATCTCATCGTATATCTTCGACATCTTCGCAGACAAACTAGTCATCGTCACCACATACTTCGTAGATACAGGAATTATTTCATCATCCGTATAAGGTATCCATTTCGTAAATCGGACTCCTTCCTCATCTTTTTCAAACACATGAGTTATTTGCACTGGGTGCTTCAGATTAAAAAACCCATCGGTTGGTTTCAAATACACAGCCAGAATTTCTTCTCCTGTTGAAAGTTTGATATATTTGTGTGAGCTCATATTACCCCTTGAGTGATATTACATGGAAAGATTATCTCCACAATGGCCCTTTTGCCCAATAAGAAAGAGTTTTTCTAACTCCACTAGTAACAGGGTCAACTTTGTGAAAATGATTTGAAGTGAACATTAAACAATAACCAGGCTTAAATTTATCTACAATATTTTGATTTGATTTCTCACCAATATTAAACAATTTCAAATTACCACCAGTATATTTTTGAGTAGATACATTTAAAAGAACGGTTAATTTTAAATCATAATCTTGAAAGTTTTTTGTTCCATCCATATGCCAATCATAACTAGGATTTTTTAAATCATAATGATTTAAGTTTAAAGCATGGGAATCATCTAATGGAATTAAATTATATTTAAATGAATTTTTATTGGTATCAAATATAAATCTTTCAAATTTTCCTAAATAATTTTCGAGTACAGGCCAGGGAACACACGATACTCTAGATTTTTTAATCCCAGTAAAAGATTTTTTACTTTCTGGTTCGGTTACTTTAAATTGACTAGATTCAAAAACATCAACAATAGTCTTCACTTCATCTTCAGAATAAAGGGGATCATCACTCATATATGCTTGATTATAATTTCCCATATTATATTACCCCTTGAGTGATATTACATAGATTTTATAAGGAAACTGTTCAGAACTATAAATCTTTATTCTTTCAGAAAAATGGTTCAATGTATAATTTTTCCTATCATTGTGAGTTAGATCATCTGAAATATCATAAAGACGTGCTGAATCTTTAGTCTCAGATTTCCTCAATCCTCTACCTATTGACTGCAAATTTCTAATACGACTCTTAGAAGGAGAAGCGAAAACAATGTTATGAATGTTCCGAATATTGATGCCGGTACTGTATACGCCATAACTTGCACAGATAATAGCATCCTTTTCCTTCTCGACAAGTTCTCTGACTTTTTCTCTTGAATCTGCATCTGTTCCTCCATAAACAAAAAAGATTTTCCTAGAAGAATCAACGATCTCTTCCAGTATTGAATGTAAAATGTTACCATGTTTTTCTATCAATTGAAATAAAACTAACGTATTTCCTTTCAGACTCTCTACAAGATTACAGATATACTTGTTTCGTTCTGGATGACTCACTATGAAATCTATCTCTTCTTGATAGTTCATTTTTGATACAACGGCACATTCCTTTTTATTATATTTTAAAATAAGACAATTTATATCAATCGATGATATCGTCTTGTTCTTGATAAGTTCTTTTGTAGTGGTTACTTTCTTTATTGAACCAAACAACCCCTCTAGTATTAATTTATGTACTTCTACTCCGTCTAGTGTTCCTGTAGTTCCAATTCGATAAGGAGTATTTTCCAGATTCTTTAATATCTTAGTAAGAGAACGAGCTTTGTAAAGATGTGCTTCATCTCCTATCACCAGACTAAAATCACTGAAGAAATCTTTATTTAATTCATAAAGTGATTGCCATGTCGAAATAACGATTGGTTTGTCTGTTTCTTTTTCTTGACCACCATAAATCTTATGAACTAGTTGTTCTGCATCGAATGAATCATCTATCTTCGCATATGCTTCAAAGTCAGAATACATTTGACTTACCAGAGAGAGTGTTGGAACAATAACTAGAGCTTTCTCAGGTAAGTAGTATCGTATCAGATAGTAGATTATAAGAGATTTACCAGATGCAGTTGGTGATAATAACACACACCTTTTATTGTCTATTGAATGTCTTACTGCTAAACTTTGATAGTCTCTTAGTTTGTATTCACAAGGAAATGATGTAAGGAATTTAAAATAATCGTCATTGGAGATTGGTTCAAATATCTCTCCTGTATTATCTATAAGCTCATATTCTCGGTCAACAGCAAATCTACTTATTTCTGACTTGAGACCAGCATAAATTCGATTACTGTCCATATTGAAAAGGTAAACATATCCATCCCATTTTTTCCTTCGATACATGGGCATGAACTGATAACCATTTGGTCTGAATCGAAAATAATGATTCAGTTCCATCTTCACATGAGGTTCACAAATAAGTCTAACGAATACCTCGGTATCCTTCTCCATCAATATTTGTGTGGTCATCCAAGACCTGCTACAAATTTCCTCCAATTGATAGCATTATTAATATGGAAACTTCTGTTCTCAATCATCGAAAGAACAGATTTTAAATACTCAACTTTACTCTTCTGTCCGTTCATAATCTTTTCTGCTTTTTGGAGAACATCGTCTGCCGCAACATAATGTCGTTCTAACTCTGTCTTAGATATTCTAATGTTGTGGTCTGGAGCCTTTCCATTCTTAGAAACGACTACTTCCCATCGTTGTTGGAAAAGAACCTTCCAATGAGTTTCAAGATCACTCATTTTCTTTTTCTCTTTAGAATAGATATCTAAGTATTTTTGATGTACATTGGGTATGTTTAGAGACTCATTATCCAAGTCTTTGTCATCAATGTGAGCATCTTCTTCCCACATCGACATAATTTTTTCAAGTTCCATAATTTTAGTTATTTAATAAATTCTTAATCTCATAGTTAGTGTAACGAAATCCTACTGTAGCAGTAAAATATTCAACATCAGTAGCAGCACTACTGAAATCTAATGAAGTCAATGATATTGGAAATGCTTCGTAGAAGTGAAACTCCATTTGAGGATTCATTCCACTTGTTAAAACTGAAAGAACAATGGTAGATACTGTTCCACCTCTAGGGGTTAAATCTGACTTTCCTTGAAGTAATCTATATTTTTCATGACCCTCAGCAAAACCTAATGCAATAATACGGTCATAAATTTCAATCCAATTTTTTAGATGTTCATCAACTATAAAGGTTACTGACAATTCTTCAAAGGAAACATTACCTCCAGCGTATGGTATATTTGCAAACGGTGTAGGAATTTCAATTGCATCAACAGAAATACCTGGCACATTTGCTGATTGACAAAACCAAGTAAGATGTGGTGCATCCTCCATCGTTAATCGAAAACTAATGTTGGAGAGATAATTTAAATTGTCTGGTACTTTGTTTGATGCTGCCATAGTTTCCTTTTTCTTATTGTATTACTATTTATGTAACAATTTTTCAAACTCAGAATAACCGATATCTTTACCGACAAACACAAAGTTGCAATTTGGAAACTCTTCTTCTAATTTACTATGTTGGTCAATCCAATCTTGACTTTCTGAACTGGAAACATTTGTAGAAGAACCAAGATAAACACCAGAACTAGTTTGACTGTGAAAATAGTCATATCCCACACAATACAATGTTTCATTTGGATTTTCCAGACAAGCCGTTCTTAAAGCAACTGTTTCTGTAATCCATTCATCATATTCATTTCCCCACCAATCAATATTTTTTGTCAAATCTGAAGAATCAATCCAAAGAAAATACATCACTCCTTCATGAGCAAATTGTATAAAATTTTCTGTGATTGGTCTGTTCTCTGCAATCTGCATTCTCTTATCCGTAGATTGTTTCATTGGAAGATAATGAAAACTTGGAATGAGAGTAAAATTTCTAAAATGACAAACGTGTTCTTTGGTGTATCCGTTAGTGACAAGTTCGACAAGAATTTGGATATTTTCACTAATTAGATTGTCAGGAATGAATCTCTTGTGAATGTAATCACAACCGTATGTGGTATGGTTTTTAAATAAGTTTAGGTCAGAAATGGTTTTAGATGTTCCATTTCCTATCACTATCAACATTTTATTCTCACAAGAAAATGACTACAAACAAAAAAAGGGAGCAGATTTCTCTACTCCCTCTTGGAATCCTACTATATGTAGGTCATACTACATTGTAGGGAACGAACTACATCAAGTTTGAAATTGAAGCTTTTCTGTAATAAACGTTCAAGTGAGGATTCGCTGTAAGATCACCAGTAATACGACCAGTAGATGCACTTGCATTTTCCGCAAATGGGTTAGCAACTAAACCATAGCGTGTTTTGAAAGCAATCTGTGGTTGAAAACTTGCGGAATCAACTGCACGAACCATTTGCAATGGAACGTAAGGACAGTAGAAAACACCAGCATCCATCGGAGAATCACCTTTGTAACCGACACAATAGAACTCTTGTGCGTTTGCATCAGCATAAGGATCAACATAAACTTTATATCGACCATTAAGAACACCAGCAAATGTAGAAGAGGATGTATCTGAATTAATGTCAGTACTCATTGCTGGAGAATAATCCAACATTCCTGCCATTTGAAGTGCGGAAGCGACATCTGAAGAGGTCATGATAAGATTACCTTTTCCTCTGCGTGTGTCTTTTCCAATCTGGTTAGCATCTTTTTCAATCTGCATCATCAGACCTTTGAATTTTTCAACCATCCAACGACCGTTAGAATCGGTGTCAAGGTCAAATATTCCAGCAGTTGTTGTTCCAATTTGAGCACCAACAGCAGCGTTTATGTAAATCTTACGAATTACTTCACGGTTGATCTCAACTAGAATTTCACTAGAAAGAATGTTAGCAAGTTCTGCTTCTGCATCCAATCCATGAACAGCACGTAAATCCTGTGCTAATTCCATAGAATACGAACCTTTGAGAGCACGTGTTCCAGCAGCGATGGATATCTTCTCAATTGAGAATGACATCTCACCAGCAATATCACCTTCACCACCGTCTGTTTCCAGAGCACTTGAAGCAGCAAATTCTGTTCCTGTTTGACCAGTTCCGTCAGTACCCGTGATCAAAAGACCAGGCGTCTTGACTGTATCACCACTATTAGCTGTTCCAGATTCACTTGCGACTGTATCAGCATTAACACCAGGCATTTCAGCTCCAGCCATTGTATTAACACGACTCTTGAGTGCGAAAATAAGACCTGTTGGTCCTGACATTGGTTGAACTCCACAAACGTCATATGCAACTAACTGAGGCATTGCACGGCGAACCATAGAGATCAAAACTGGATCTGCAAAATTGAACGCTGCTGTTTGAACTGAATTACCAGCAACACCACCCAAAGATGGGTTAGTGGATGTCAGAGCGTTGATTGTAACTGGTGTTGCTTCCGACAATAAACCAGATTGACCTTGCATTTGTTGATCTTGAGCATATTGATATTCTGTGTTCTCAAGACACATAGCGGTAACGGCACGTTTGTGACTATCTGTGATCTTTGGAAGATCTGGATGGTCTAGAACCGGCGCCCACTTTTCATTTAAATTTTCTGCGAGTTTCATATTATTTAACTCCTAATATGGATTAAAAAAATTGTAATATTTAATTACGAGCAATAGCTTGGCTATATGCTTCCATTATGTTATTCATCTTAACAGGAGTTTCCTCTTGATCTTCTGAACTAACACCTTCTTCACTAATAACTTCATCCTTTTTAACTTGACTAGGGAAATAACTTTCCTTAATCTGTTTTACTTTACTTTCAAAATCTTCGACATCGCCTTCTTCCATTGAAACACCTTCTGTAAGTGTCTTCAATTTTTCGGATTGTGTGTCAGCAAGGTCATTACTAACTTCTTCGACAATCTTATTTTTGCGATATTCGTTGAGTTCGTTTGTTACTTTGACGTTCTCTTCGATTTTGCCATTTAATTTAGTTTCTAATTCCTCAACGCGGTCAAATAAGTTTTCAACCATGTCTACTTTTTCATCTGGAACTTCGATGTAATGTTCTTGGAAAAGACCTTTCAATCCACCAATGAACTCTTCTGTAATTTCACTTCTAAGTGAACTGTCGAGTGAAAGTTCGTTTTCTTTCATCCACTCTTCAACAACGTAGTTCAAGTATCCGTCTACTTTTTCTGTCAATTCATCTCTAAAAGTAATAATTTCTTCTTGAAGATTCTTGGTATATTCTTCTTCTAACTCTTCAGTCTTCTTAGTTGCAACTTCCATAACCTTCTGATAAACAGCTGCTTCAAAGATTGTTGATGCTTTAGACTTAAATTCTTCAGAAAGTTCTTCACCTTGAACCAATGCTTCAATGTCTTCTTTAACATTGATTTCTGGAAGGTCAGATGCTTTCATCTTCTTTTTCTTTTTGCCGACTTCATCTTTTTCGTTATCAGAATCGGTTGGTGTTGGTCCACCTAAGTCTTCTGCTTCAGCAACATCCATTAAAGATTTCCATTTAGCGGTAACTTCTTCTTTTTTCATACCATTAACAGCATCAAAAAGAGCTTTAATCATTCCCGATTTAGTAGAAGGCATTTTAACTTCTTCTATTTTTTCTTCAACTATTTCTTCTTCTTGCACTGCTTCCCCTTGTATTTCTGGAGTCTCAACAAGTTCATCCTGTTGTTCTACTTCTTCCAGAACTTCATCTTGGTTTGTAATTTCTTCGTTACTCATTTGAAACTCCTAAAAATTTATAGTAAATGGTTCGTGTTAATATTTATAATAATCATAATTTTGACATTAGATTGGAAAATTCTCTCAACTTAATTTTTTCAAGTTGTTTTGAAGGAGCTGCTTTAATAATTTTCTTCGCTCTTTCTATATCTTGTTCCCTGAGTAAACCATTATCCCAAACCCATTCCTTACCTTCCATAATACCTTCAACGAAAGCATTAGGAGCGGATGGATCAGCAACAATGTCTGCTGCAGTTGCAAGAAAAAAATCGTTTTGAACGATTTGTGCTTTGTCTTTTGATTCTGATTTCAAAGTTCCCATTCCCCTTGAGGAAACACCTAACCTTGCACCTTCATCAATAAAACTCTTTACAATCTTTCCGTTTGGTGTATCAAGTATCTTTGCTCGACCAACGAAATTAGACCCTTCTTTTACCAGAGAAGTAATCATATGAGAAGCACGATCCAAATTAACAGTTGGTCCGTCAGGGTGACCTAACTCTCCAAATGCACGTTTTGGTTCAACATATTCTTTCACATAACGTTTTACTTCTTTTTCAAGAACTTCCAAAGGATATATTCTGCCGTTTTTATTCTTCGTTTCCGACTGCATGAAAATACCTTCGATATAGTACTGCTTCGGTTTATCGTTACTTGCTTCAACTAGTTCATAATCTACGGCTTCTTGTAATTCGCAAATTAGTTTCATTTTGTCTACCCTTTGTTATTAAATGCAAAATCTAAGACTTTCATGAATGATTTTGTATCTTTGTTCATGTTGTCTTGTGTTTTTTTCTTATTACTACTATTTAGTGAATCAAATGTCTTCAAAATAGTTTTTGCTGAATCCGCATCAATTGGTACAGATGTTCCAGATTTGAAAGTTATATCCGATTCTTTTTTCTTTTTTACTATACTTCTTAACTGGTCAATAACATCTTCCTTAACGTTGACTGACTCTGTACTTGGAACTAATAGATAGTCTCTCATTTTATTAAAACTATTTGATGCTATTGCAATCTTATTAGACCACCAAGTAGGCAAAGATTCTTCTGAATCCATACTCTGTAGTTTTTTCAATATTTGAGCTGCGTCTTCTATAACAATCTTACACTGTCTGACTGCACTTGCAACATCAGTATGACCATCTTCTTTCAACGATACCAATTCGGTTTGTAACTCTCTAAATGATTTCATTAGGCTGTAAATCCAGAAGTTTTAGAAAATTCAATCATAGCAAATCCAGTTGCATGAACCGCGACTGCATTAACGTCTGCAGATGTAACACCAGTACCAGCGTGACTTCCATTAATTGCTGGCCCGTCATAGTATCCACCACCTGCAAGTCTGATTGCAGATATATCCGTACCACTTGGAACTTCAAACGTAATCAATACAGAACCACTTCCATCTTCACTGATATCTCCACTTGTTAATCCCCATCTTATCCTACGAATACTAACATTAGCATTAGCAGCAAAACCACCAATTCCACTTCCATCTAGTATTAATCCAGTTCCATCGTGATTATTAAAATCACACATAATTACTATTTTCCCACTACCAGTGCTCGTTGATCCTGTATCTATGAGTGTTCTTGTTGCAAATGCCATTATGCCTCCGTGGGTTGTGCTTCTGTTTCAGGTTCAGTTGTTACCTCTACCTCAACAGGAATTTCTTGTTTATCTTTGAACATACTAGCAGAAACTTCTTGCTTTCTCGTCGCCAAAGAACTTATTACTTTGTCCGCTATTATGGAATCGAAAGCATCGTTTACTTTTATTGGTTGTGCACTCATTGCAAAATCCACAATGTCTACAGCTTTAAATTCTCTTTGTACTGGTTGTTCTGCCATTTTTATCTCCAAAAAATTATCTATTAATATTTATAAACATTGTTGACTCACTAAAATTCATCAACGGTCATATCACCATCAAATTCACCTTCTTTTTTCTCTTTTTCTATCTGAGTATCTTGGTCTCTTATTTCTTCTTCTGACTGTCTGAGAATATTTTTCCTAAAAAATTCTCTGGAATAATAATTACCAACATATTCTTCCATGTTTCTGGCAAGATCAACTCTTTGAGTCAGTGTTTCTTGTTGTTTGAATTCTGTATAATAATGATCCTTTTCAAACTTATAATGAACTCTGTCTTTTATTTGAGACCATTCTTCAGAAGTAATTATATTTTTCAAAATTAATTGTTTTTCTAGTATTTCACCAAAAAGCATTGCAAATCTTGTTTGTAATTTACCAATAAACTTACTGAAAAGAAGTTCATCTCTAGTAATCTCACTTTCTCTCCCCAAAGAGAAACCAGAGTCAGCCTCTAGTCGAGATACAGGAACGTGCATTGCTTTATAAAGTTTTTTCTGAAAGTATTCTACATCATCCATTTGTCCAAGATTTTCTCCGCCTGGAAGTGTAGTGATTTCTGTTCCTCTACCACCTTCTCTACGAGGCAACCAATAATCTTCCAACATTGATTGATGTCGTCTGTCGTCTTTGACTTCACCAGTAGTCGAATCATAAACCAGTTTGTTTTTATATCGTGTCATAATGTCACGAATATATTGTTCTGCTTTTAATTTAGGTAGATTACCAACATCAATGTAGAAAATCCTTCGTTCAGGAGCTCGTGAGATACGATAGATGACAATAGCATCTTCTACCATTCGGAGTTGATTGAGTGGTTTGATTGCTTTGTGGAGATAAGATAATACACCAGTTTTTGTGGGACTAAGTAAACCAGAAGTAGCGTATGCGATACTATCACCTGAAATTAATATACCATCAGATGTTCTATTTCCCAATCCAGCTTCATTATAATTGAACATCGATTGCATACTAACCTCTTTTTTCTTTGGGTCAGCAGTATCTTTTTGATTTATCTGTTTTACTTTTTTAATTTTTGTAGCATCTAGACTGCGGAGTTCAACAATTCCAAGATTTGGATTGTTCTCGTCAATCATAATATGGTAATATAACTTACCTTCTACATACCATCTGCGAAAAATATCATAACCAAAATTATTGAAATTCAATAAATCCAATACTGTATGAAATTCATCGGTTACTTTTTTCTTGATTCCAACGGATAGATTTGTTCTGTCGAGGATAATATCAACAGGATTTCGTGTATCATCTACTACGATTGATTCGTTGATAATATTGTCTATCGCTATTTCACAATCAGAAGTTTGAGCCATTTCACGATATTTTAGAATCAGTTCAATTTCACTTTTATACTGACCATCTAAATCCAGAGAAGTACCATAAGCACCAGCTCCAGATACCATCATAGAACCATCGTCATTTTCCGGCATAGTAAATGCTGGAACATTTGCGTTTGGTGCTCCTTGATTCTTTCTTTCAATTTTGAAACCAAATATTTCAAAAGCCATAATTTATTCTCCTATTATAATTTATCATGCTGCTTTTTCCCAGCAATCATATGTCCACGAACAAGTATAAGTTTCAATTGAGTTACCTTCCCAACTAAGAGCAATAGAGGATAATGCAGTTGGAAAAGCTCCTAAAAATTTATACGTTTCCAGACTTTTACCATTTTTACTAAACTGAGTAACACTTATATCTTCTTTATAACCAGCATTCTCACCTTCTCTATTACTAGTAAATTCCTTACTTCTAGTATTTAGTTTGTATTTTGAGAGCAAATCCATCCACTGTTCTATTTTTTTTCTTACTCCAAAATCTTCATCATTTATGATCGTAGTTTCCCAAACATCAAAAGTTCTATCTGCTGCAACTTTTATGGATTTTCCGTGATAAAATACATCGTATGTTCCAACTGTGCTTGCTGGAATAGATGCTGCTGATATTAAAAATTGAGCATTGACTGCGGGATTGGTTATAGGGGAAGGATAACTAAGATTAACTTGAAAAAGGGCGGATTTTGCTCCTCCGCCTTTTAGATTTGATTTGAATTCTGAGATTCCGAAAGCCATTCATTTATCTGTTTCTATGATTAGTTTGATTTCCACGAATCAAAGCACCATTCTACTGGATACTCTTCTATTGCATCAGAATCCCATCCAAGAGTGATTTCACCAAGAGTTGTTGGCCAAATATTATTAATGGTGTAACTTTGACCATCTTCACCGTCTTTGTTTACCTGAGTAACAACAGCTTGACCTTCAAAATATGACCCAGCTTCATTAGCATAACCACCATATTCTTTATTTCTTTCACCATCTAGTTGACCAGAAATTGTTCTCATCCATTCCATGACTTTATTTCTCATAGAAAAGTCGTCATCGTTAATTATAGTAGTTGACCAGTTATCAAAAGTTCTAAATCCAGCATATTTAATTGGTCTTCCAACATAGTTTATAGGAAGAGCAGCAATAGTTGAGCCTGGAATTTGAGCAGATTTAACTAATATAACTTCATTATCAGCAAACGTCAGTGCTGAGGCTCTTTGATTACCATCAATTTTTACTTTGAATAAATTGGGTCTAGCACCCCCGCCGTTTGAAGCAATGTTAGATTTAAATTGTGAAACTGCGAATCCCATATTTTTCCTTTTAAGTTATCCTTGGTCGCCCAACGGTGTAGAAGTATCTTGAGCAATTGTAGTGTAATAGTTATATTCCCATGTAACACTAAATTCTTCCATTGCTCCTGTTGTGTCATAATTTAACTCCATTGCATCAACAGCACTTGGCCAACAATCTATAAAATCGAAATCTATTGCTACATCACCAGTTTTTGTATATTGTCTTATTTTAACAGTTCCATACCACTCGGATGGTAATACACTTCCTGCTATATTAGTTTCGGTTCCGTTAATATACTCCATCCAAGCTTCCATACCTCTTCTTATTCCATAATCT
>ENA-OSJC01001577-OSJC01001577.1-marine-metagenome-genome-assembly--contig:-NODE-1577-length-18461-cov-6.324739_pt1 | contig 18461 bp, 13 predicted proteins | sample MGYA00237885_ERZ534234 | MGnify/ENA primary metagenome ERZ534234 (study PRJEB26413, sample SAMN06343907) | marine metagenome | isolation source: coastal waters | place: Atlantic Ocean: West Antarctic... | reverse complement strand
ATACTCAAGCGGCCAACGAGGGCAGACTGTAAATCTGCTGACTACGTCTTCGCAGGTTCGAATCCTGCTCTCCCCACAAATTTTTCACTCCTAATGTCTGTAGGTGCTACTATTACCACATTGTGCCTGTGGGATTTTGAATTTGAAAGCTTGAGAAGTCACCGTATTTCTCTATAAAAGCGGGAGTAGCTCAGTTGGTAGAGCGTCAGCCTTCCAAGCTGAATGTCGCCAGTTCGAACCTGGTCTCCCGCTCTATTTTCATCCTTGCAGTTTTGTGAGGATATTGTTGTTTACAGGCATTTGGTCTGTAAACAACAAGCAGCTCTTTTGAGTTTTGATTTGATTTTTTATTGAATCAAACGTGAGACCAGCAAGTAAAAGCCGGTGTAGCTCAGGGGTAGAGCGTTTCCTTGGTAAGGAAGAGGTCACGAGTTCAATTCTCGTCATTGGCTCAAAAAACAGATAAGTATAAATACAATTGAACACTAATATATAACTAAGTTAAACTAAATACAAAATGGCAAAGGCAACATATGATCGTTCGAAACCACACCTTAATGTAGGTACTATTGGACACGTAGATCACGGTAAAACAACATTAACAGCTGCGATTACTAAGGTACTATCGGATGCTGGATTTTCAGAAGCATCAGCTTTTGATCAAATTGACAACGCTCCAGAAGAAAAAGAGCGTGGTATAACAATTAACTCTTCGCACGTTGAGTACGCGACGGCTAACCGTCACTACGCACACGTTGACTGTCCAGGTCACGCCGATTATGTAAAGAACATGGTTACGGGTGCTGCACAAATGGATGGAGCAATACTAGTTGTTGCTGCAACTGATGGACCAATGCCACAAACACGTGAGCATATCCTTTTAGGACGTCAGGTAGGTATTCCACGTATCGTTGTATTTATGAATAAAGTAGATATGGTTGATGATGAGGAATTACTTGAATTAGTAGAGATGGAGATCAGAGATCTTTTATCTTTCTATGAGTATGATGGTGACAATGGACCTGTAATCGCTGGATCTGCACTTGGTGCACTTAACGGTGAGCAAAAATGGGTTGATACTGTTGTTGAGCTAATGGCAGCTGTAGATACATGGATCGAAGAGCCGTTAAGAGAGATAGATAAGCCTTTCTTGATGCCTATTGAAGATGTATTCTCTATTACTGGTCGTGGAACTGTAGCTACAGGTCGTATCGAAACTGGTATCGCAAACACTGGAGATCCTGTTGAGATCATTGGTATGGGAGCTGAGAAATTAACTTCTACAATTACTGGTATTGAAATGTTCCGTCAAATCCTTGATAGAGGAGAGGCTGGAGATAACGCTGGTATTCTTTTAAGAGGTATTGAGAAATCAATGATCTCTAGAGGAATGGTAATCGTTCAACCAGGATCTGTAACACCACACGCTAAGTTTAAAGCTGAGGTTTACGTACTTAAAAAAGAAGAAGGTGGACGTCACACTCCATTTCATAATAACTACAGACCACAGTTTTACGTTCGTACAACTGATGTAACAGGTAACATTTCTCTTCCTGATGGAGTTGAAATGGTAATGCCTGGAGATAACTTAACAATTCACGTTGAGCTAATTTCTGCAATTGCAATGAGCATTGGTTTACGTTTTGCTATCCGTGAAGGTGGTAGAACTGTAGGAGCAGGTCAGGTAACTGAAATTTTAGACTAAAAATTAGTCTATAGTATATAGAGTAAAGGTGTTCCGTTTTTTCGGGACGCCTTGACTTTTATAACGGGTTTAGCTCTTTTAGAGTGAAATAATCCATACGGGATTAGCTCAGTTGGTAGAGCACTGGTCTCCAAAACCAGGTGTCGTGAGTTCGAGTCTCCCATCCCGTGCATATTTACTGAAATTTTATTATTTCAGTATCAGAAAAAATAAATACCCATAAAGATGGTAAACTATATTAAAGAGTCTTATAACGAATTAAAAAATCACGTAACGTGGACGCCTTGGTCTGAAGCGCAACGTCTTACTGTTATTGTTGCTGCATTTTCTGTAGTATTGGCATTGGTAGTATGGGGAGTTGATACCGTTTTTAGTGGCGTTATATCTTATTACTTTGAGCTAATTAAATAATAAGCATGGCCGAAACAAAAAGTACAAAAAAGTGGTATGTTGTCCGTTCAGTAAGTGGACAGGAAAACAAAATAAAATCCTACATTGAGTCTGAAATCACACGGTTGAATCTTCAGGACTATATAGAGAATATTTTGGTTCCTACCGAAAAGGTGATACAGATACGTAACGGAAAAAAAACAAACAAAGAGCGCGTTTATTTTCCTGGTTACATCATGGTGCAAGCAAGTCTTGTCGGTGAAATACCACATATTATAAGATCTGTTAATGGAGTAATTGGTTTTCTAGGAGAAGTTAAAGGAGGAGAGCCAGTGCCGCTTAGACAAAGTGAAGTTAATAGGCTGTTAGGGAAAGTAGATGAGCTTTCTGTAAAGGATGAGAATGTAAATATTCCATTCACTATTGGTGAAACGATAAAGGTTGTTGATGGACCTTTCAACGGGTTTAACGGAACTGTTGAGAAAATCAATGAAGAAAAACGCAAGCTAGAGGTAATGGTTAAGATTTTCGGAAGAAAAACACCATTAGAGCTAAGCTATATGCAAGTAGAGAAAGTATAATTGTTACACGCTATATTATAGGTTTTATTTAAAGCTTCCACTTTAAATTGAATCGACAAATTTTTTAAAAACAGAAAATGGCAAAAGAAGTCAGTAAAGTAGTAAAATTGCAAGTTCGTGGAGGTGCGGCTAACCCCTCACCACCAGTTGGACCCGCTTTAGGTGCTGCCGGTGTGAATATCATGGAGTTCTGTAAGCAGTTTAACGCTAGAACACAAGATAAGCAAGGAAAAGTATTGCCAGTTGCGATTACAGTATATAAAGACAAGTCTTTTGACTTTGTTATTAAAACTCCTCCAGCTGCTGTACAAATTCTTGAGGCAATCAAGGTCAAAAAAGGATCTAGTGAGCCACACGTTAAGAAGGTAGGAACTATTTCTTGGGATCAAATTAGAGTGATTGCAGAAGACAAAATGCCCGATTTAAATGCTTTTAGTATTGAGTCTGCTATGAAAATGGTAGCCGGTACTGCGCGTTCAATGGGAATTAAAACAAAAGGTACTGCACCTTTATAATAAAAAAGAATCTATAAAATGGCAAGATTAACTAAAAAGCAAAAAGTGAATACTGCGAAAGTGGAGGCTAAAACCTACACTGTCTCAGAAGCTTCAGCTTTAATAAAAGAAATCTCCAACACAAACTTTGATCCATCTGTGGACCTTGCTGTGCGTCTTAATGTAGACCCACGTAAAGCAAACCAAATGGTTAGAGGCGTTGTTACCTTACCTCACGGTACAGGTAAAGATGTGAAGGTGTTAGCCTTAGTTACTCCAGATAAGGAAGCTGAAGCTACAGCTGCCGGAGCAGACTTTGTTGGATTAGATGAGTACCTCGATAAGATTAAAGGAGGTTGGACAGATGTTGACGTAATTGTAACTATGCCAAGTGTAATGGGTAAATTAGGCCCATTAGGGCGTGTTTTAGGACCTCGTGGTCTTATGCCAAACCCAAAGACAGGTACAGTAACAATGGACGTTGCTAAAGCGGTTAAAGACGTGAAAGGTGGTAAGATTGACTTTAAAGTTGAGAAGACTGGTATTATTCATGCAGCAATAGGAAAAGCATCTTTTGATGCTGAGAATATTGCAGGAAACGCAAGAGAATTATTAACTACGTTGGTAAAACTGAAGCCTCAAGCGGCTAAGGGTGTTTATATTAAAAGTATATTCATGTCCAGCACAATGAGCCCAAGTATCGAGATTGATACAAAAGGATTCACTGAGCAGTAAAACACACACTTATGACAAGACAAGAAAAATCACAAGTAATTGAAACGTTAACTGCACAGCTTACAGAAAATACTACTATTTATTTAGCAGATATTTCTGGGTTGGATGCCGGAAAAACATCAAACTTACGTCGTGCTTGCTATAAAGCAGGTGTGAGGTTGGCTGTAGTTAAAAACACATTGCTAGCAAAAGCAATGGAAAGTTCTGATAAAGATTTTGGCGATTTGCCAACAATCCTTAAAGGAAACACATCTTTATTATTTTCAGAAACAGGAAATGCACCTGCTAAGATCATAAAGGAATTCAGAAAAAAATCTGAGAAGCCTTTACTTAAAGGAGCATATATCGAAGAGGCTATCTACATTGGAGATGATCAACTAGACAATCTAGTTAACATCAAATCTAAAGAAGAGGTTATTGGAGATATCATTGGGTTATTACAATCACCTGCTAAAAATGTTATTTCTGCTCTTAAGAGTGGTGGAAATACACTTTCAGGTATTGTTAAAACACTTTCTGAAAGAGAAGGATAATCAATACAATGCACTAATTAAATTACAAACAATAAATTACAATTTTTAAAAACGATAGAAAATGGCAGATTTAAAAGATTTCGCAGAACAATTAGTTAACTTAACCGTAAAAGAGGTTAATGAATTAGCTACTATATTAAAAGATGAGTACGGTATCGAGCCTGCTGCTGCAGCTGTAGCTGTTGCTGCTGGTGGAGCTGGTGGCGCAGAAGCTGCTGATGAGCAAACTGAGTTTGACGTAATTCTTACGGCAGCTGGTGGAGCAAAATTAGCGGTAGTAAAACTAGTTAAAGAATTAACTGGTGCTGGTCTTAAAGATGCAAAAGGATTAGTTGATAATGCACCATCTCCAATTAAAGAGGGTGTATCTAAAGACGAAGCTGAAGCACTTAAAGCTCAATTAGAAGAAGCTGGAGCAGAGGTTGAGCTTAAGTAAGCTTTCCTAACTCCAAACCTTAAGGTTTAGGTCTTCCGTTTATCGCGGAAAGACCTAAACCCTTTTGTGTATATAAAGGTTCCTATATTTTTGAGTATACGCAACATAACTTGTTTAACTAAATTCCGTCCATAGATGTCAGCAATGTTAACTGAAAGATTGAATTTTTCTTCTGTTCAAAATAAGCCCGATTACCCGGACTTTTTGGATATCCAGATCAAATCCTTCCAGGATTTTTTCCAGTTGGAAACCAAATCAGAAGAAAGAGGCCAAGAAGGATTATACAAAACCTTTTTGGAGAATTTCCCAATTACAGATACTCGTAACCAGTTCGTGTTAGAGTTTTTAGATTATTTTGTAGATCCACCAAGATATTCCATACAAGAGTGTATTGAGCGTGGTCTTACCTACAGTGTGCCTTTAAAAGCGCGTTTAAAACTGTATTGTACAGATCCAGAGCACGAAGATTTTGAAACAATTGTTCAAGATGTATACCTTGGTACTATTCCTTACATGACTCCCTCTGGTACTTTTTGTATCAATGGAGCAGAGCGTATTGTAGTTTCTCAACTACACCGTTCTCCAGGGGTATTCTTTGGACAATCATTCCATGCTAATGGAACAAAGCTTTATTCGGCCAGAGTAATTCCTTTTAAAGGTTCTTGGATCGAATTTGCTACCGATATCAACAGCGTTATGTACGCATATATCGATAGAAAGAAAAAATTACCAGTTACAACCCTCTTTAGAGCAATTGGTTTTGAGAGAGATAAAGATATCCTTGAGATATTTGATCTTGCCGAAGAAATCAAGGCGTCAAAAACTGGATTAAAAAAATACTTAGGTCGTAAGTTAGCAGCACGTGTGCTGAAAACTTGGCATGAAGATTTTGTAGATGAAGATACAGGTGAAGTTGTATCTATTGAGCGTAATGAAATTATCTTAGATCGTGATACTGTTCTTGAAAAAGAGCACATCGAAGAGATTATAGATTCTGGTTCAAAAACCATTTTATTGCACAAAGAGGATAATCACCTTGCAGATTATGCAATTATCCACAACACGCTACAAAAAGATCCTACGAATTCTGAAAAAGAAGCTGTAGAGCACATCTACAGACAACTGCGTAACGCTGAACCGCCAGATGAGGAGACCGCTCGTGGTATTATCAACAAGTTATTTTTCTCTGACCAGAGATATAACCTTGGTGAAGTAGGACGTTATAGAATGAACAAAAAACTGGGTCTTGATATTGCAATGGATAAGCAAGTGCTTACCAAAGAAGATATCATAACTATTGTAAAGTACCTAATAGAGCTTATTAACTCTAAAGCAGAGATTGATGATATTGATCACTTATCTAACCGTCGTGTACGTACCGTTGGTGAGCAGTTATCTTCTCAGTTTGGTGTTGGTCTTGCTCGTATGGCTCGTACCATTCGTGAAAGAATGAATGTACGTGACAATGAGGTATTTACTCCTATTGATTTAATAAACGCCAAGACTTTGTCTTCTGTGATTAATTCTTTCTTCGGAACGAATCAATTATCACAGTTTATGGATCAAACAAACCCACTAGCAGAGATTACCCACAAACGTAGGTTATCTGCACTTGGGCCAGGTGGTTTGTCAAGAGAAAGAGCAGGATTTGAAGTACGTGATGTACATTACACACACTACGGAAGATTATGTCCTATTGAAACTCCTGAAGGGCCAAACATTGGACTTATTTCATCTTTGGCTGTATATGCAAAGGTGAACAACTTAGGTTTTATTGAAACGCCGTATCGTAAGGTAACAGATGGTGTTATTGATCTTAAGACAACTCCACAATACCTTTCTGCTGAAGAAGAAGAAGGACAAATGATTGCACAGGCAAACATTCCTTTAAAAAAGACAGGACAAATTGATACAGACAGAGTAATTGCCCGTGAAGAAGGTGATTTCCCGGTGGTAGATCCAACACAGATTAATTATGCTGATGTTGCGCCAAACCAAATTGCATCAATTTCTGCATCATTAATTCCATTTTTGGAACATGATGATGCCAACCGTGCTTTGATGGGATCTAACATGATGCGTCAAGCAGTACCTTTATTAATTGCAGATTCTCCAATTGTAGGAACTGGATTGGAGCGTCAAGTCGCTTCAGATTCTCGTGTTCTTATCAATGCAGAGGGAGACGGAACTGTTGAGTATGTAGATGCAAATGAAGTTACTATTAAGTATGACCGTTCTGAGAAAGATGGAATGGTAAGCTTCGATAGTGATAGCAAAACATACCAATTAATTAAGTTTAGAAAAACAAATCAAGGAACCTCTATTAACCTAAAGCCTATTGTTAGACAAGGGGATAGAGTATTAAAAGGTCAAGTATTATGTCAAGGGTACGCTACCGAAAAGGGTGAGCTTGCACTAGGACGTAACATGAAGGTTGCCTTTATGCCTTGGAAAGGATATAACTTTGAGGATGCCATTGTAATTTCAGAAAGAGTAGTGCGTGAAGATATCTTTACCTCTATTCATATCGATGAGTATTCTTTAGAAGTTAGAGACACAAAACTAGGAAACGAAGAACTGACAAATGATATTCCTAACGTTTCAGAAGAGGCCACTAAAGACCTTGATGAAAATGGAATGATTAGAATTGGTGCAGAAGTAAAACCTGGTGATATTCTCATTGGTAAGATTACTCCAAAAGGAGAAAGTGATCCTACTCCTGAAGAAAAATTATTACGTGCTATCTTTGGTGATAAAGCAGGTGATGTAAAAGATGCTTCTTTGAAAGCTTCTCCATCATTACATGGTGTTGTTATCAATAAAAAATTATTTGCACGCGCAGTAAAAGATAAACGTAAAAGAGCTAAAGATAAAGAAGACATTGCTGCACTTGAGGTGAAGTATGATGGAAAATTTGATTCTCTTAAAGAGGTACTAGTAGAAAAACTATTTACAATTGTTGGAGGTAAAACAGCTCAAGGCGTTACAAACGATCTTGGTGAGGTAGTCTTTCCAAAAGGTAAAAAGTATACACTCAAGATGTTAAATGCGGTAGATGATTATACGCATTTAGTTGGAGGAGTTTGGGCAACAGATTCTGAAACCAATGAAATGGTTGCAGACCTTATGCACAACTACCGTATCAAAGAAAATGACCTACAAGGTAACTTGCGTCGTGAGAAGTTCACTATCTCTGTTGGAGATGAACTTCCTGCAGGAATCTTAAAACTTGCTAAAATTTATGTTGCTAAAAAACGTAAACTAAAAGTGGGTGATAAGATGGCAGGACGTCACGGTAACAAAGGTATTGTAGCTCGTATTGTAAGAGATGAGGATATGCCATTTTTAGAAGATGGATCTCCGGTGGATATTGTTTTAAATCCTCTTGGTGTACCTTCTCGTATGAATATTGGTCAAATTTATGAAACTGTTTTAGGATGGGCTGGTCAAAAACTGGGTCGCAAGTATGCAACACCAATTTTTGATGGTGCAACGCTAGATCAAATCAATGAGTTAACCGATGAGGCTGGAATTCCAAGATTTGGACATACCTACCTTTATGATGGTGGAACTGGACAACGTTTTGATCAACCAGCAACTGTTGGTGTGATTTATATGTTGAAACTAGGACATATGGTTGATGACAAAATGCATGCTCGTTCTATAGGACCATACTCACTAATTACGCAACAACCATTGGGTGGTAAAGCTCAATTTGGGGGTCAACGTTTTGGAGAGATGGAAGTATGGGCACTTGAAGCATATGGAGCATCAAGCACTTTACGTGAAATATTGACAGTGAAGTCTGATGATGTAATTGGTAGGGCTAAAACTTACGAGAGTATCGTTAAGGGTGAGCCAATGCCAGAACCGGGTCTTCCAGAATCTTTTAACGTGTTAATGCACGAACTAAAAGGTCTTGGACTAGACATCAGACTAGAAGAATAGATTTTCTCCCGCGCCACGGCGCGGGAAAATAATTAGTTTTTCTCCGGAAACAGTCGTTTCCAAATCAATAGTTTTAAATTTTATTTTACAGCATTATGGCAAGAAATAATAAAGAACAAGCAGCACCAAAATTCAATAAGATTTCTATAGGACTGGCTTCACCAGAAAAAATCCTTGGAGAGTCTAGAGGTGAGGTGTTGAAACCAGAAACAATTAACTACCGTACGCACAAACCAGAGCGTGACGGTTTGTTCTGTGAGCGTATTTTTGGACCTGTAAAGGACTATGAATGTGCTTGTGGAAAATATAAAAGAATTCGCTACAAAGGGATCGTTTGTGATCGTTGTGGTGTAGAGGTAACAGAAAAGAAAGTACGTAGAGATAGAGTTGGACACATCAATTTGGTGGTGCCTGTTGCTCATATCTGGTATTTCCGTAGTTTACCAAACAAAATAGGATATCTTCTAGGATTACCATCAAAGAAGTTGGATATGATTATATACTACGAGCGTTACGTAGTTATCCAACCAGGTATTGCCAAAAACGAAGAGGGAGAACCTGTTCATAAATTAGATTTCTTAACAGAAGAAGAGTACCTAACTATTTTAGAGACAATTCCTCAAGAAAATCAATATTTAGAAGATACAGATCCAAACAAATTCATCGCTAAGATGGGTGCAGAGTGTTTGATTGATTTATTAAACCTAATTGATCTTCACGAATTATCTTTTGAGCTGCGTCATAAGGCAAATAACGAAACTTCTAAACAACGTAAGACAGAGGCTCTAAAGAGACTTCAAGTTGTAGAGGCGTTGCGTGATGCAAACAAAACTCGTGAGAATAAAGCCTCTTGGATGATCATGAAGGTTATTCCAATTATACCGCCAGAGCTGCGTCCACTAGTGCCACTAGATGGAGGTCGTTTTGCAACCTCAGATTTAAATGATTTATACCGCCGTGTAATTATCAGAAACAACCGTTTGAAGCGTTTGATGGAGATTAAAGCTCCAGAGGTAATTTTGCGTAATGAAAAGCGTATGTTGCAAGAATCTGTAGATTCATTGTTTGACAACACCCGTAAATCATCTGCAGTAAAGACAGATAGTAACCGTCCATTAAAATCTCTTTCAGATTCACTAAAGGGTAAGCAAGGACGTTTTCGTCAAAACCTATTAGGGAAGCGTGTTGATTATTCTGCACGTTCTGTAATTGTTGTTGGACCAGAATTAAAATTATTTGAATGTGGATTGCCAAAAGGTATGGCTGCAGAATTATACAAGCCTTTCGTGATACGTAAGTTGATTGAAAGAGGTATTGTTAAGACTGTAAAATCTGCAAAGAAAATTATAGAGAAAAAGGAGCCTGTAGTTTGGGATATCCTGGAAAACGTCTTGAAAGGACATCCAGTACTGCTAAACCGTGCCCCAACGCTTCACCGTCTAGGTATTCAAGCGTTTCAGCCAAAGTTAATTGAAGGAAAAGCAATCCAGTTGCACCCATTAGTATGTACGGCTTTTAACGCCGATTTTGATGGAGATCAAATGGCAGTTCACCTTCCACTTGGGCCAGAGGCGATATTGGAAGCACAACTATTGATGTTGGCTTCACACAATATACTGAATCCTGCAAACGGTGCTCCAGTTGCAGTACCTTCTCAAGATATGGTATTGGGTCTTTATTACATGACCAAATTACGCCTATCAACAAAAGAGGTAAAGGTAAAAGGAGAAGGATTAACTTTCTACTCAGCAGAAGAAGCAGTGATTGCTTACAATGAGAAGATGGTTGATTTGAATGCTCAAATCAAAATTAGAACTAAAGATTTCAATGAAGCGGGCGAACTTGTTTTCCAAATTATTGAAACTACACTTGGTAGAGTAATCTTTAATCAAAACGTACCTGAAGCAGCTGGTTATATTAATGAAGTATTAACCAAAAAATCTCTTAGAGATATTATTGGTGGTATTTTGGCTAAAACTAGTGTGCCAGTAACTGCAGATTTCCTTGATGAAATTAAAACCTTAGGATATAAGTTTGCATTTGAGGGTGGATTATCATTCTCACTTGGAGATATTATTATTCCAGCAGAGAAGTACACAATGATTGATCAGGCCAATGAAAAAGTAGATGCTATTAGAGCAAACTACAACATGGGTCTTATTACTCAAAACGAACGTTACAACCAAGTTATTGATATCTGGACAGCTACCAATGCAGGATTAACCGAGTTATCTATGAAGCGTATACGCGAAGATCAACAAGGATTTAACTCTGTGTATATGATGCTTGATTCTGGAGCACGTGGATCTAAAGAACAGATTCGTCAGTTAACTGGTATGCGTGGTTTGATGGCTAAGCCTAAAAAATCTAACAGTGGTGGTGGAGAAATTATTGAAAATCCAATTCTTTCTAACTTTAAGGAAGGTCTTTCAATTTTAGAATACTTCATTTCTACTCACGGTGCACGTAAAGGACTTGCAGATACAGCCCTTAAAACGGCAGATGCAGGATACCTAACCCGTAGACTGGTAGATGTTTCTCAAGATGTAATTGTCAATTCTGTTGACTGTGGTACACTAAGAGGTATTGAGGTAAAAGCATTAAAGAAAAATGAAGAAGTTGTTGAAGACTTAAAAGCAAGAATTGTTGGTCGTACCTCTCTAAATGATGTAATAAACCCATTGACAAAAGAAGTACTTGTAGCTAGTGGGCATCATATAAATGAGGTTATTGCTAAAACCATAGAAGATTCTCCTATAGATACTGTTGAAGTTAGATCTGCATTAACCTGTGAGGCTAAAAGAGGTATTTGTGCACAATGTTACGGAAGAAACCTTGCTACCAATAAAATGGTACAAAGAGGTGAAGCTGTAGGTGTTGTTGCTGCGCAGTCTATTGGTGAACCAGGTACACAGCTTACACTTCGTACCTTCCACGTGGGTGGTATTGCAGGTAACATTTCAGAAGAGAACAAACTCAAAATGAAATTTGATGGTGTTGCTGAAATTGAAGATCTAAAAACTGTAAAAGGTCAAGATGCTGACGGGAATGATATTAATATTGTTATTTCTCGTACTTCTGAATTGAAATTAACAGACAAGAAAACAGGAATTACCTTATCTACCAATAACATCCAATACGGATCAACCATTTTTGTAAAAGATGGTGACACCTTAAAGAAGGATGATGTTGTTTCTACTTGGGATCCATACAACGGTGTGATTATTTCAGAATTTGCAGGTAAAATCAGGTACGAGAATATCGAACAGGGTGTTACATATACTGTAGAGATTGATGAGCAAACCGGTTTCCAAGAAAAGGTAATTACAGAATCTAGAGATAAGAAAAAGATACCAACGCTTCAAATTATAGGAAAAGGTGACGAAGTAATTCGTAGCTATAACCTACCACTAGGAGCCTTGATTCAAGTTGATGACAACGAGAAAATTAAGATTGGTAAAATTTTGGTGAAGATTCCACGTAAATCTGCAAAAGCGGGTGATATTACTGGAGGTCTTCCAAGAGTAACCGAACTCTTTGAGGCGCGTAACCCTTCAAATCCTGCTGTTGTAAGTGAGATTGATGGTGTTGTTTCTTTCGGGAAAATCAAGCGTGGTAATCGTGAAATCATTGTAGAGTCTAAACTAGGCGAAGTAATGAAATATTTGGTGAAATTAAGTAACCAGATTCTTGTACAAGAAAACGATTACGTAAGAGCAGGTATGCCACTTAGTGATGGTTCTACCACACCAGAGGATATTCTTAGAATTAAAGGCCCATCTGCAGTACAGCAATACTTAGTGAACGAAGTTCAGGAAGTATACCGTCTGCAAGGTGTGAAGATTAATGATAAGCATTTTGAGGTTGTAGTACGCCAGATGATGCGTAAAGTTAAGATTGTTGATAGTGGAGACACTAGCTTTTTGGAAAACCAATTGGCTCATAAAGATGATTTTATCGAAGAAAACGATAAGATATTTGGAATGAAGGTAATTGAAAACGCAGGTGATTCTGAAAACTTAAAAGAAGGTCAAATCATCTCGGCACGTAAGCTGAGAGATGAAAACTCTATTTTAAGAAGAGCTGATAAAACATTGGTAGAAGGCCGTGATGCAGTAAATGCAACAGCAACGCCAATACTGCAAGGTATTACAAGAGCGTCTCTACAGACTAAATCTTTTATATCTGCAGCATCTTTCCAAGAAACAACTAAAGTATTAAACGAAGCAGCAGTAGCTGGTAAGGTAGATACTCTAGAGGGTCTTAAGGAGAATGTAATTGTAGGACATAAAATACCTGCCGGAACCGGTATGCGTAATTATGATACTATCATTGTAGGCTCTAAGGAAGAGTTAGCCCAAAGAACTCAAGAAAAGCAAGAGGTTAATTATAACTAATCTTTTACCTTTTAATATTAATGCAAAATCCCGTGACACTAGTTTCGGGATTTTGTTTTTTAAATGAATATATAATGGTAAATTTATAGGGTAGTGCCGCTATGGTGGTACTCTAGAATTTTAAATACTTAAAAAATGGCAGATCAAAAAAATAACAATCCAAAAAAACCAAGTTTAAATATCGAGCTAGATGCAGATGTTGCGCAAGGAATTTATAGTAATTTGGCTATAATTAACCATTCTCAATCTGAGTTTGTGGTAGACTTTGTAAGTATTATGCCTGGTGTACCTAAAAGTAAGGTGAAATCTAGAATTGTATTAACGCCGCAGCATGCTAAGCGTTTTTTAAAAGCATTAAATGAGAATGTTTCTAGATTTGAAAAGCAAAACGGAACCATTCAAGACAATAACCAGCCGCAAATACCCATTAGTTTTGGCCCAACAGGTGAGGCATAAGGTTTGCAGAAACTCTTGTATTTAATAATCAAAAAATAAAATATAGATTATGAATTGGTATTTAAAAGCTTTAAATCAATACGCAGATTTTAATGGTAGAGCAAGAAGAAAAGAATATTGGATGTTTTTTCTGTTTAATATGGTTTTTGCAGTTTTAGCATCACTTATTGATATAGCAGCTGGTACAGCAAACTTAGACTCAGGTTCTGGTGTTTTTCAAGGCATTTACTCTCTTGCGGTTTTGATTCCAGGATTGGCAGTAGGTGTAAGAAGACTTCATGATGTTGGTAAAAGTGGATGGATGCTTTTAATAGCATTAATACCAATCATTGGTGCTATATGGCTGCTAGTTTTAATGGTAACAGATAGTAAAGAAGGAACCAACAAATGGGGAGAAAACCCCAAAGATGTTATGGAGTAATAAAACTACAATCAGGTTGCGAATATCAAGACATATTTAAGACGCAGTCAATCAAAATTATTCTCTCTGGCTTTCAAATTCACTTACCAAATGCAGTTTTATAGTTGGGTATTTACTCTGTGTCATTTGCAGGGTAAAGGCAGAGTCTGCAAAAAATACCAACTGACCCCGTTTGTCTTTGGCTAAAAACTTAGATTTTACACGTTTAAAATCCTTAAACTCATCACTTTTTTCATCTAATGGGTCTACCCAGCAGGCCTTGTGCACATTTAGGTTTTCATACCTACAAATAGCTCCATACTCATGTTCTAACCTGTACTGTATTACTTCAAATTGTAAGGCTCCAACGGTTCCAATTGCTTTACGGCCGTTTAGCTCTAGGGTAAATAATTGTGCAACACCTTCATCCATTAATTGGTCAATCCCTTTCTCAAGTTGCTTACTTTTTAAAGGGTCTGCGTTGTTGATGTATTTAAAGAATTCTGGAGAAAAACTTGGAATTCCTTTGTAATTCATTTGTTCTCCCTGTGTGAGTGTATCTCCAATTTTAAAACTTCCTGTATCATGAAGCCCAACAATATCTCCAGGGTAGGAGGTGTCTACGATTTGTTTTTTTTCTGCAAAGAATGCGTTAGGGCTAGAGAATTTCATTTTCTTTCCATTACGCACATGAACATAATTTGTATTTCTTTGAAAAACACCAGACACAATTTTTATAAAAGCCAACCGGTCTCTGTGTTTGGGATCCATGTTTGCATGTATTTTAAATACAAAGCCAGAAAATTCTTTTTCTTCTGGTTTTACGAGTCTTGTGTCACTTGATTTTGGTTGTGGCTTTGGAGCAATTTTAACAAAACAATCTAACAATTCTCTCACTCCAAAATTATTTAAAGCAGACCCAAAAAACACGGGCTGTAATCCTCCTTGAAGGTACTCTTCTCTGTTAAATTTTGGGTATACCTCATCTATAAGTTCTAGTTCTTCTCGTATGGTTTGTGCGGCATCAGTGCCAATGAGTTCATCAAGTTTTTTAGATGCTATGTCTTCTATTTCAATAGTTTCTTCGATGTTTTTACGGCTATCGCCACTAAATAGGTTGATATTTTTCTCCCAGATATTATAAATTCCCTTAAAGTCATACCCCATACCAATAGGGAAGGAGAGAGGTGTTACTCTTAGTTTTAATTTTTGCTCAACTTCGTCCAAAAGCTCAAAGGCATCTTTACCTTCTCTATCTAGTTTGTTTATAAACACAATCATCGGGATGTTGCGCATGCGGCAAACCTCCACTAGTTTTTCTGTTTGTTCTTCAACTCCTTTTGCAACATCTATTACTACAATTACACTGTCTACAGCAGTTAGGGTTCTAAAGGTGTCTTCTGCAAAATCTTTGTGACCCGGTGTGTCTAGGATGTTTATTTTAATGCCTTCATATTCAAAAGCTAGAACAGAGGTAGCCACTGAGATACCACGTTGCCTCTCAATTTCCATAAAGTCACTAGTGGCGCCTTTTTTAATTTTATTACTCTTTACAGCGCCCGCCTCTTGGATAGCTCCTCCAAAAAGCAGTAGTTTTTCTGTTAAGGTTGTTTTACCAGCATCTGGGTGAGATATAATGCCAAATGTTTTTCTTCTGTCTATTTCTTTTTGTAATGACATTTATAAAAATTTTTGAACAAAGATACAGCTAGTTTTTAGTTTACAATATATTATTAAATACCTATTAAATGGTTTGTTTTAGCGCTGTTGTTTATTGGGCCATTTCATTATATCATTTTCTTTTTGAGATATAATTAATTTGTTGTTTCTGTCCGTAAACTTTAATTTCATGACTGATATTGTATTTTTGTGCCCCCTTATTTTTAAATAACAACTTATGCTAATAAATTACTTTTTTAAAATTGCTCAAAGGTTTGTCTGTTTATTGACAATTTTTTTAGTTTTTTTTCATAGTATTTCTTCGGTTGGACAAACATTGGTAGGTCTAGAAAATTCTTCTTCTTTATCTGTTGCTAATTTTGATTCTTCTTATATAAATAATAATCTTAGTGCTCTTGAAACTTTTAACGGTGGTGATAACGGTGCTCTGGTTATTGCAATGGATAACAGTTTACAACAAAACTCAAATGGGTATTTTAACACCTACGCATACGGTCTTGTTGTTGCCCTTTTACATGCAGATGTTCCTGTTAAATGGGCAATAAGTTCAACAAAGATTAAAGATGGGATTGATTTTTCTGCCAGTGCCAAGAAAGTAGCTCCATCTGTTGGGAGTACAAACAGCTATAATTTTAAATCCGGTCCAATACTAATATATCCTGGTTATGAAGATCAGGCACTTTTAGTAATAAATAGCTACAATACTAATTTATCTTCAAGCAACAAAGTAAAAGTATACAGACTAACATCAACTACCTCCATAGAAATACGACATACGCTTTTTCATAAACCAAAAGCAGCAATACTTAATAACGGTAGTAATCAGGATATTCATGAAGATATATTTGAAGATGCCGGTTTAGAATCCGGGACGCATTATGTGACAAATTTAAATGCCTCAGACATTGATGGTACTTCTTGTGTTACTATGGTTAGTGAGCCTCATGCAGATGATATTGATGCTCAAGATGTAATAGGGGTTAGAAATTTTGTCACTAACGGAGGAAACTTTTTTGCACAATGTGCAGCAATTAGACGTTATGAAGGCTATGGAACAAATCAGAGGCTTCTAACTTCAAATGGTCTAGATGACGAGGATCAAGCATCACAATCCTCTACCATATATTATGATAATCCCAATGATGCTGTATTTCAAATTCAGGGTACAATCAAAAATGAGGGTGGTAGTATCAAAAATTTTAGAATCTACCCTAGTAATCTTCAATCTGGGACTGCTACAAAAAGATATGCGTATTTTAATTCAAACTCACAAATTGACTTTAAATTTTATGGTGGTAAAGTTGCCAATGTAAATACTACAAGTGGTGGAAATGTATTCTACCTTGGAGGGCATAAATATAAAAATGATGCTGAAAATAAAATAAATGGTAGAAGACTCCTATTAAATACCTTGCTTATTCCACCCTCTAGACCAACTTCTTGTGGTCTAGGTATAGCAGAACCAGATATAGCCCTTATCAAGACAGGACAATTTGTTGATACAAATGCAGATCTTTGTGCAAATGTGGGAGAAACTGTTGCCTACACATTCACAGTAGCAAACCAAGGAAATGTTAGTTTATCTAACATTGTTGTAACAGATGCACTTATTGCATCTATTGTTTTTGTGTCTGGAGATACAAATAACGATTCTAATCTAGATATTTTAGAGACCTGGACTTTTCAAGGTTCATATAGTATAACGCAGGCAGATATTGATGCTGGTTTGGTTGTAAATACGGCAACGGTTCAGGGAACAGATTTTAATAGCACTGTTGTTACAGATATCTCTGGAGCTACAATTACTGATGATACTCAAACACAAACTACTTTGTGTCAAAACCCATCAATTGCGCTGGTTAAAACAGGCGTTTTTGTTGATACCAACTCAGATTTGTGTGCTAATGTTTCAGAAATTATTAATTATGAATTTACAATTACCAACCAAGGTAACGTTAGTTTGTCGTCAATTTTACTTACAGATCCCCTTGTAACCAATGCAGTTTATACCTCTGGAGATGATGGTGACTCAATTTTACAAGTAGGAGAAACTTGGATTTGTAATGGAACTTATGCCATAACCCAACAAGATATTGATGCTGGCGAAGTTCTAAATTCCGCATCTGTTTCAGGAATTTCACCAACGGCTATTGTTGTTTCAGATATATCTGGAGATACAATAACAAACGATACGCCAACTATAACAGATTTATGCCAAGATGCAAGTATAGCCCTTGTTAAAACAAGTAGCTATGATGATGGAGATTGCACCGCTGCACCAGGAGATACAATTAGCTACAGTTTTAGTATTACCAATACTGGAAATGTAACCCTTACCAATGTTGTGGTTACCGACCCACTGGTTACTATGGTTGGAGGGCCAATTGGGAGTTTAGTGCCAGGCGCTTCAGATAGCACAAGCTACACTGCGAGTTATGCTATCACCCAGCAAGATATTGATGCTGGACTGTTTATAAATCAGGCTACTGCAACGGCAGCTACTGCAGATGCTACTATTGTAACAGACTTATCTGACCATACGAGTGTTTTAGAGGATAATCCAACAGTTACGATATTATGTGGTACACCAAGTATTGCTCTTGTTAAAGTTGGAAGTTATGACGACTTAAATGATGATGGAGATTGTATTTCTGCAGTAGGAGATACTATTGCTTATACCTTTACAGTAACTAACACAGGTAGTGT
>ENA-OSJC01001576-OSJC01001576.1-marine-metagenome-genome-assembly--contig:-NODE-1576-length-18475-cov-10.000217_pt1 | contig 18475 bp, 22 predicted proteins | sample MGYA00237885_ERZ534234 | MGnify/ENA primary metagenome ERZ534234 (study PRJEB26413, sample SAMN06343907) | marine metagenome | isolation source: coastal waters | place: Atlantic Ocean: West Antarctic... | reverse complement strand
GACGGTGAGAAACGTAGAGATTTTACTCATGTAGAAGATATCGTTGATGCACTTATACGGATTATGCAGCAACAATCGTATGGTCATATATTTGAATTAGGTAGAGGTAAAAATTATTCTATCAACGAAGTAGCGAAAATGTTTGATATAGTCCCATGGTATCAACCTGATAGACCAGGAGAGGCTCAAGACACTTTAGCTGACAATACACTAGCATGTGACATATTAGCATGGGAACCAAAATTAAATTTAAACGATTATATAAGGAAACAATTATGAAGAAAGAAAATTTTAAAGTAGGAATAATAGGTAGAGGGTTTGTAGGTTCAGCAGTGCAGTTTGGATTCTCTCCTAATGTAGGTTGTGATGCAGAACTACGAGTTTACGATAAAGATATTAGTAAATCTACACACACTCTAGAGGAAACAGTTAATGAATCAGATTTTATATTTTTATCTGTACCAACGCCCTCTAATGCTGATGGTAGCATGAATATGGATATATTAGATAAAGTTCTTAATGATATACAATTAATTAATAAACGATCTGGTAATATAATTTTAATTAGATCTACTGTAACCCCTGGTACAACAACTAAGTTAGCTAAAAAGTTTACAAAATTAAATATTGTATTTAATCCAGAGTTTCTAACAGAGAGATCTGCTAAATTTGATTTTATTAATCAATCTAGATTTATTCTAGGTGGTAGAAAGCGGAATACTGCAAAAGTAGCTAAACTGTTTAAATGGAGATTTGGCGATTCTATACCCGTGGTTGAAACTAACTTTAACACAGCAGAGATGATTAAGTATATGAATAACTGCTTCTTTGCTACAAAAGTTTCATTTATGAATGAGATGAAATTAATAGCTGATGCATCTAATGTAAATTGGGATATGGCAGTTGAAGGATTTGTAAGAGATGGGAGGATAGGTCACTCTCACTTAAATGTACCCGGTCCAGATGGTAAATGGGGCTTTGGTGGTTCATGCTTTCCAAAAGATATTCAAGCTATGATTTCTTACGGTAATGAGTTGGGAGTTGAAACAAATACTCTTAAAGGTGCATGGAATACCAATCTAGCAGTTCGCCCTGAACGTGATTGGGAACAACTGAAAGGCCGTTCAGTCGTAGAAAACAAATAAAAATGGAGTATTTTCTAATACATAAAGATCAACCTGATGAGTATCTACTTATAGGTACTGATAGTCTAGGCTCTTTTTGGCCTGATCAAGGACTTCAAGCTTTAATGAATATAGTAGAGAACACACCAGAGCATTTAACTACTGTAGACATCAAGACGGGTAGTAATCAAGTCATATCTATATCAGAATTTTTAGATAGAATTAAAAAATTACGAGTCCGAGTTAATGGATAAAGTTAAGAAAGCTAAAATAACAAAAATGTGTGTAACTGCAGAAGGTACATTATATAGGGATTCTATTGTACGGGTAGAGAGTGTTTCAGAATTTTCTATTAAAGTCAGAGATGATGTAGGTAAGATATATCATGTTGATCCGAAAGATCTCGTATATATAAAGTATTAATTTCAACTGGTTAATCATAGTTATTGATATTTATTTATGATAAACTATACAATCTAGGGGAAAACTATGGACATTAAAAAACAATATCTTGAGAGCGAAGAGTTCTATCATGAAATTGTAACTAAAAAAACAATTTATCTACACCATACAGCAGGATCACACAGACCTGACTGGGTAGTAGCTTCATGGGAGAGGGATAAAACTGGATCTGGTGGAGTTCGCCATATTGCAACTGCTTATGTTATAGGTGGAAAATCTACACGGGATGGTAATACAGATTTCGATGGAGTGGTTGTCGAATGTCATCCACCAGAAAAGTGGGCACATCATTTAGGTATAAAAGCTAGAAACAATAAATTACTAAATCAAGAAAGTATTGGATTAGAAATATGTAATTACGGACCTCTAACTAAGAAGGGTGACGAGTATTTTAACTATGTAAATGGTAAAGTACCAGCAGAAGATGTTGTTGATTTAGAATATGAATTTAAAGGTTTTAGATACTACCATGCATATACACCAGCACAGATTCAAGCTACTAAAGAACTTGTTCAAAAGCTTGGTAAGGATTTCAATATTGATATATCTAGAGGAATGCAGCGAGTATTAAATGGTAGCAAAAGTTTTTTCCGAGCAGAGCCATTTCCAGAAGATATATTATCACAGCAAAAATGGTTAAATAAGCAGGGATACATTGGAGGTAACGGTAAACCTTTAACTGAAGATGGTTTAGCTGGAGGTAGCACAAGTAATACAAATTATGCTATAGATTCTTATAAGCAAGATTTACAAGGAAAAGCATTCGAATTAAATAAACAAGCACTTGCAGGTGCAGAGGGAGTTTGGACTCACACTAATGTACGACCAGATAAATTTGATTTATCACCTCAACCTGCAGTAATAGATATGATTAAATCATTATAGGAGACTAAATTATGGCACCAAGAAAAGATATAGAAGCAACAATAAGCAGTTATGGAAATTATGCAAGAGGAAACGCTACAGGGAGTGGACGAAATCACCCGTTCAACGTTTTAGGACACGTAGGTCACGGATACACAGCAGCATATGATATACCTAACGGTCAAAGTGATTTTACAGGTTCAAGAAGTGGAGTTTGTGGTGTTCATGTAACAACTCATGGAGCTGCAGTATTTCATTTAGTAGGTGGAGGAACAATAGCTGCAGAAGAGCTAGGAGAAGGTGATGATGGGCATATAGTACCTATCCACATAAAACAAGTAACAGCAGCATCATCAGCAGTAATAACTGTATTTAAAAAGTAGAGTAATAGTATGATTAAATTAAAAAATGTTTTAAACGAGTCTACTAATAAGCAACTGCACAAAGTTACTACTATGAAGGATGAACCAGCATTCATGACTGAAGAGCAGTGGAAAGCCAAGTGGGATAAAAAAGATAAGCTACATGAGAATAGACCTGCATGGATGGCAGCTATTATGGTTGGTAAAATTATTTTTAAAATAATCTACGCATGGGCTGAAGCTAACCCTCAACAAGTAAGAAAATTAAAAGACTACGTTAAGAAGTTAGATCCTTCTAAACCTTTTAAAAGACCATAATTAAGTATTTAGAGAATTGATATGAAACTAACAAATTTATTAGAAGAGCAAAGCAAAGGGTTGTGGCATAATATTAGAGCTAAAAAAGCTCGTGGTGAAAAGCCTGCTCATAAAAACTCTAAAGCACATAAAGATGCCGTTAAAGCTGGTAAAAAAATTAATGCAGAAGATATTGATCTACAAGAAACTGAAGCAGAAGATGATACTGAATTTACAGTTAGTTTATCACACCTACTTAAAAAGCATGTTACCAAAGGTGGTGAGGTAGATGAAGGTCTTTGGGCCAATATAAATGCTAAAAAGAAACGAGGTGGTAAATCAGCACCTAAAGGTTCTAAAGCGTATAAAGCAGCAAAAAAAGCTGGTGGTAAGTTAGAGAAGACTAAAGAGTCAGTTATCTATAGAAATGAAGCACTTAAATTAGAAATAATTGAATCCTCTGAACCTATACTATTCCAAGAAGCTGAGTACCAAGGACGTAAAGTAAAGCTTAATAAACCAATGCGTGGTGATACTAAGAAATTTAAAGTATATGTTAATACTGGTAAAAAAACTGCTGATGGTGGAATTAAAGTAAAAAAAGTTAATTTTGGTCACGGTGGTACATCAGCTAAAAAGGCAGGTGAAAAGACAATGAGTATTAGGAAATCAAATCCTAAAGCAAGATCTTCATTTCGAGCTAGACATAAATGTGCTACCCCAGGACCTAAAGATAAAGCTAGGTACTGGAGTTGCAGAAAATGGTAATCAAGTTAAAGGATTTATTATTTGAAAGATTCGATAGACAATCTGTAGTAGATAAAGTATACCCGCAGATAGTAAAGAATTTAGGTAGAGCAAGAAGAGGTACCCCTAAAGTAGAATTTCACAGCAATATATATGTAAGGATTACAGGCATTGAAGGTATGGAAGGTGAAGCTAATCCACATGCAGAATATGATTGGGAAAACAATAAGATCTATTTGTATACACCTAGGATGACTAACGAAAAAGAAATTATCAAAGGATTGTTACACGAATATACACATGCAACTCAAGATCCAAAGAAAATGGACAAGTATCGTGAGTTAGGTTACAAGAAGAATCCTTACGAAATAGCAGCATCAAGAGCAGAAAAGAACTGGCGAAAGTATACATGATCAAATTAAAAGACATATTAACTGAAGGTATGGGTGATTGTTATCAAGCAGGTGGTAGGTTAATCATGAACTTTTTTGGTGATAAAAGACATAAATTAGTGCATGGCATGGTTAATGGTCAAGGAGCATTAAAAGGAAAGCGTTATGGACACTGTTGGGTAGAGTCAAGCAATACAGTATTAGACCACTCTAACGGTAGAAAATTAGAAATACCGACAAAAGTATATTATGCATTAGGTAGTGTCAAACGAAATGAATGTAAATATTATACACCTGAACAAGCTGCAAAGATGATGTCAACTAAGAAGCACTGGGGTCCATGGGAGATGGCTGGAGGTGTAGTAATGGCAGAAGATATACCTGATGCAAGAGGTGAGATAGGTAAGAGACGTATAAAAATTCCATCAGGCTTTTTAAAAAATATTGATTTAGAAGAAAATTATAAGGATGGTAAGAAGAAAGGAAAAAGCCGTCCAGGTAGAGTTAAAAAATCTGGAGCAAGTTGTGATGGTTCAGTAACTTCACTACGTGCTAAAGCAAAGAAGCATGGAGGTGAAAAAGGTAAAATGTATCACTGGTGTGCTAACATGAAAAAAGGCAAAAAGAAATAAGAAATAAGTTGGTAGTCTGAGATATATTTCTTATCTTTATATATAAGATGATAAAACTAAAAACTATATTACGAGAAGGAAAAACTGTAAGTATCTTCGATTTCGATGATACTATAGCTCAAAGTGATTCATGGGTATATATAACCAAAAATGGTAAGACCATTAAAAAACTAGATCCAGCTGAATTTGCGGTATATACTCCTAAAGCAGGTGAAGAGTACGATTTCAGAGACTTCGATAGAAAGCTTAGAAATCCAAGACTTATCAAAAAGAATGCTGACTTACTAAAAAAGCAATTAAAGAAGGGAGGTAGAAAGGTGACTATACTTACTGCTAGACGTTTAAAAGCTCCCATTAATCACTTCTTTAAAACAATCGGTATACAGCCTTATGTTATCACATTAGGTAGTGCTGACCCACAGAAGAAAGCTGAGTACATAGAAAATGAGATAAAGAAAGGATATACTACTATTTATTTTATGGACGATAGTGTGAAGAACTTGAGAGCAGTTGATGCTTTAAAACGTAAATATCCGAAAATTAAACTAATAACAAAGATAGCATAATATGAAATTTAACATTAAAAACTGGCAAGACAAACACTTAATCAAGGAATCTAAATTGAAAGAAATGGATTTCAAAGATAAAGCTGCGTTTGATAAATATCAATCTAAACTTAAAACTAAAATGCGAAAGTCTACCAAAGTAAACATTGCTGGTAAAGATACTACAGCTGGAGATGCTACTGGAGACGGAAAATCAGCAAGTAAATCAGTTGCACCTTCAACAAATGGTAAAGAGCTATCAGATTTAGTAAATAATTCTCTAGCTGATTTTGATGGAGAGGGTTATGAAGAAGAAGCAATGGAACAGCTGGATCAATTATTTCAAGATACAGGAGCTTATGGTAAAGAAGAACTAACATATGAAGATGGTATGAAAGCAATCCAGGATCTTGATAACTACCAGGATGGGGAAGGGATTCATAATGATGAGGATGAAGCTTATGATGCAAAACTAGAAATGCAGGACCAACTTCAGACGCTTTTTGATGAACCTGAAGGTGGATGGACCAATGACAATAAGGGAAATGTAAAAGCTGATGGCAGTAGTCACGATTATGAAGAACTATCTAGAACCACAAAATCATCTCAGACAGGAAGATTTGATGACGATGACGAGGAAGGTGATGACGGTGGAGAACAGCCAGCACCAGAAGCATCGAATGAATTTGATGGTAACTATGATGGGAAGAAGTACATAGACCCGAAAGAATTAAACGCCGATAACGTAGGCGATTATGATAAGAGTTGGGCAGGTGAATTTACAGATAACACGAGTGAAACGTATAGTAAAGATACTGCAAGATTAATAATGCGAGGTTTTGCTTGGAACGATCAAGTAGATGGTAAAGATTTTAAAGTTAATTTTGCAAAAGATGGGTCAGTTAGTATTAAAACACTAAGTGATAAGGCAAAGAGATTAACGACTGATTCAATGAACGACCCATATAAGACTGTATATGATGAGAATCCTAGTAAGTATTCAAGACTTCCAAAAAAATCTGTTACTTCAGGAGAACGCAAATACACTGGTGATTACAGTGACCGCGAGCAAGGTGAAAATTTTAGTGATGGATTTTTTGATGATGTAGAGAAGGAACTTGGACAGACATATAGTTTAGATAAAAAAAATAAAAGGAAATTAAAAAAAGATTTATATTATAATGCAAATTCTAAATTTGCTCAAGCAGCAATTGATGCAAAACTAGCTGGTAAAGAGCCTCCAACTGCAACTGCAAGAGACTTCGCTTTGGAAATAGAAAAGACTCTTAATTATAATAACCAAGTTAAAGATGGTGTTACGCTTACATCTAAAAAAGAATCTGTTACACCTCGATCCACAAGAATACAAGAAGCAAAGATATATCGAACTATTCAAGAGCTAAAAGGGTTAGAGAAAAAGTAATATGCTATTCAATATTAAAAACTGGCAAGACAAGCACCTTATTACAGAGCTAGATTTCAAAAATCAAAAAGCTTTTCAGAAATATGATGCTGAAAATAAGATACGTAAATCAACTAAAATAACAGTTGGTGGTAAATCAACTACAGCAGGGGAACAAGGTGGTGGTACATCAAACGGTAAAAAAGCAGCTAAAGCAGGATCTAAAAAACAGCCCGTTTTTCACCACACCGATCTTACTAATTTAAGATGGAAAACACTAAATAGAGGAACAGAAAGGGTATTCAAAAGGGAAGCTATTCCTGTGCTGAACGACATGCTAGATGATGTTATAGATAATTATGATGGTAACTTAGAAGATTATAAAGAAAACGGAATGTCTAATATGCCTCCTAATATAGAGAAAGGATTAGATGCTTTGCATAAAATATCTGCAGACGGAGGTTCTTCAACTGATGTTGATTCTTTTATGAAAACAGCTTATGATCAAATAGAGCAACATCTTGCTCCCAAAGAACCCCCATCTCCTAAAACTGCTTTTTCAATGAAAAGCGGAGCAATTGATGGAAACACTTTTGAAAAAATGGTACCTGAGCTCAAAGGATATATAACTAGACAGAGTGACGAAGGAAGGGCAGATCTTATGGCATCTGGACTCAAATCAGCAGGTGTATACGGGAAAGGTAACGTAACACTTGCAGACGCAGAAAAAGCAGTCGATAATATATCTCTTGATGACATACAAGCTTATCATGATAAGTACAAAATTACTAGTGAAACACCTGATGTTGCAAAAACGGAAATGAAAGATGATCTTAAAAGATTGTTTGATCAAGAACATCGACTCAATAAGCAGTTTAAAGTAGCAGCTGGAAACCCACTTGAATTTTCTTATGCTACTGGAGAGAGGATCCCAGGTTGGGCGAATGATCCAAATGGAGGGGAATACAAAGTAGGTCCTGAAAATTTACCTGGATATGACATTTCACAAGCTAAGATGTCTACACAAGAAGCAGAGTGGGCAAGAATGGATGCAGTAGGTGGAGAGAAAGAATATAATAAACAAGCTAAAAAGCTAAAATTCAAAGATGGTCAACTCGTGTCAAAAGTTAGTGATGAAAAAGCTGGATTCAAATTTACAGGAGGTAATCCTGATTTTAATGGTAAAGATAATTACGGTGAGGAAGGTGAAGCTGAAATAATTACCATGGCTTCTAAAGTTGAAAAGGGTGAAATTGAGCAATCTGAAATGGATAAAAGCTTACATCCTGAAGATCCAAGAATGTCAGATCAAGGTAGAAAAAAAGAACTCGCATCTCAAAATTATGATGAATCTGTTACACCTCGATCCACAAGAATTCAAGAAGCAAGGATATATCGAACTATTCAAGAATTGAAAGCTTTAGAGAGAAAGTAATATGCGATTTAACATTAAAAACTGGCAAGATAAAACCTTAAACGAAGCTCCAGCTGTGAGAGGTCTTGAAAAACTTAAAGATAACTACTACGGTATATCAGATGAAATATATGATATTCAGACCAATGTAAAAAATGTGTTGGGTACTATGGAAGGTGAAGAATGGGTTAAGAGTAAAAATATTGATATGTCAAAAGAAGCAAAACTGTTTAAGCAGATAGAAAAATTATTCAACCAAAGTAAATTAGGAAAGCATTTATAATATGGAAAAAATAACAGACTTACTAATGAAGTTGAATGAGATTTCCTTTAAATCAGCTGAAGAGTTGAAGAGGTATAAAGCTAAACATAAAATGCGAGATACTACTAAGGTAACTATTGGTGGTAAAGAAACGACAGCAGGGGAAGCAGATGGTGAAAAGAAAGCAGAGCCAAAAGCTGATACAACACCAAGAAAAGCAGATGGTAGTGTAGATTGGGATGCAATTGCAAATGATCCAAGTAATGTACATGCTAAAGGAACACCACAAGCTGGTGAAGATGATGGTTACTTTAATGATGAGGATCATGAAGATGGAAGTAGAGGGACAGGAGTAACAGATGGTGAGAAGAAAGCAGAGCCATCACAAGCTCAGAAAAATGTTAAAAAATATCCATCGATGCAAGATGCTGAATCTATAATGGATCAATTTCAGGAAGATGGTTTAGAGAAAGGTGTAGACTATGAAGAAACAACTGCATATGGAGACGATGTACCAAACGAAATAGTAGCTTTATCTGATAAAGCTAAAGAGATAGTTGATCAGTATGATGACGAAGATGAAGATTCTGGTGATGAAGGTAGATCTAACGATGATCCAGAACTCAGTACAAAAGAAAAATCTCCATATGGGGCTAAACAGAAAGGTATTGGTGCAGGAGGTGATAATTTAACTGGACCTACTTCTGATGAGAATTCAGTGTCTGGAGATGCAAAAGCTGAAAAGAAAGTTCTAGAGAAGTTAAGATCTATTACAAAAGATAATGATGTTGATTTATGTTCTATAGCAGTACCTGGCACTAATCTATTTTGTGCAGGTAACAAACAGATACCTCGTGATGAAATGCCACAATTAAAATCTACAGTAGTTGCAGGTGGTAAAGCTGATGAACTAGTTAAAGCTGGTAAGTTAGACATAGATGCTAAAACAGGTGAAGTGAATACTGAAGATCTATTCAAATCGATGCTAGAGAAGGAAGGTATCACAATGAAAGATCCTGAACCTAGACAGGTAACTTCATTGAAAGCTACTCAAAATCAATTGGTAGGATCAAAAGTTAATATGTTTGCTAAAGTTCTTGCAGGTGATCAACCTTTTGAAGGTAAAGAGTTACCAGCAGAAGATCTTAAAAAATGGCAAGATGCATTACGAGAACCTATCATAGCTTCTAAAGATGGGTATATACTAGATGGTCATCACAGATGGGCAGCTCTTGTTCAGCATGATATAGCAAATGGTGGTACAGGGGATGTTGAAATGGATGTGAAAGAGGTTGATATGGGTGCTACTGACCTAGTAGATAAAACTAACAAATTTACTAACGATATGGGATTAGCAACTAAATCAGGTGGTAAAGCTAAAGCTACTAAACCTCAATCAAAAATGGACAAGAGAATTGCTGCTATGCGAGCTCAAGGTATGTTCGGTAAAAAAGAAAAGAAAGAAGGTATTATGAAACTTGCACAGATAATAGAAGAAGAACTTATTGCAGAACTTAAAGAACGTAATAATCCAGATGATGGAAAAGCTGCTCCTTATGGTTCAGGTTACAACAAAGTAAATGAAGCTAAAGATCGAAAATTGGACAAACTATTTCAACGATCTAGAGCTGTTACTTCAAAAAGTGGTGAAGATAAATTATACAAACTATCACAAGACTGGGAAGACTGGAATGTTGATAACGATGATAAATACGATGATTTAGTAGATCATTTATTTGCAGCAGTTGAACTTGTACAAGACGCTGGTGTTCCTGGTAAAAACAATGTAGTAGCAGATAAGGAATATTATAGCTATATGAAATCAGCTGACAAACATCTTAAAACATTTACTAAAGATGTTACAAAAGCAATGAAATTGCATAAAGAAGGTAAATTAAATGAAGATGGTCATATGGATATACCATCAGCTATCAGAAAATGTAAAGTTATTATAGATGGAGCTCAAGATATCATGGAGAAGTTGGGTGGAATGTCTCAAGAGCAAGATGATTTACCATCTTGGTGGATGGACAAAGTAACTCTTGCTACTGATTATATCAATAAAGCAGACGATTATATCAACAATAGTGGTCAGATAAATGATGAAAAATTAACGGAAGGTAAACCAATCCCAATGGATACTCCTAATGAATTTGCTTATCTAGACTTTAAAAAATATGTTTATCAGAAACGTAGTATGTTCAAGAAAGAAATGATGAAGCATGTAAGGAAATCTGACGGACAATCTGATAGCAGTAGAATGTTTAGAACACTATCAGCATTATGGTTTAAATGGGCATATCATAAAGCTAGAGACTTTAGACATATTAAAGACGATCAAAAATTTGGTAGAGCTTTAATGGTAATGATGGTTAAGGATGATTTAATATTTGATAAGAAAGCTTGGAAGAAGGATAACAATATGACTCACATTAAAGAGTCAAGAGATCCAGCATCAATTCGAAAAGAATATAAAGAACTTAAAAAACAATCTATAAGTAATCTACGACAGGAATGGAGTAGAATGAACAAAGTAGGTAATCCTAATAGTTTAGATAAAGAAGGTTTAGTGTCAGATATATTAAGACAGAGACATGGCGGTAAACATATAGATAAAGCTTTTGAAGGTAACGTAACTGAAGCAACAGACTTATGGAAAAAGTTTGATGAGAAGCAAAGATTATACGGTGATGGGATGGATATAGAAAACGATCTAAAAAACATCACAGCAACCATCAAACAACTACATAAAAATATGGAACAGGAAGCTGAACCAGAAGGTGGTAAGATAGCTGATAAATATGGTAGGCAGCTCGATAAATATGAAAAGATGTATAAGAAAAGAAAATCTGATCTTAAAAAGGTTTTTTCTAAAATAGACAAATTAGAGCAATACTAATGATTAAATTAAAAAATATGTTAAACGAAGCAGGTGATCAATGGACAGTAAAAGATATTCTGGTATTGCAAAAAGCTCATGAGCGAGTATTGAAATCAACCAAATCATTACAAAAAGCTGTAGCTGCATTAGATAAATTATCTATGAAAAATGCTAACAAGCCAAATGGTAAAATGTTTACTGCTGATTCAAGCAATATGCTTAAAGCATTCAAGTCAGGGGTAATGCCAGGTAGTAAGTTTTGGAAAGGTTGGGAGGAATTTATGAAGGGTGCTGAAGCTGCATTTCCTAATAATTGGAAAAAGACAAGATCATGATAAAGCTTAAAGATATATTAAGCGAAGCTAAAGTAAAAACTATAGATATATGGTTTGAGGAAAGCCGTGGAAGATTTTATAAAGTAATAATCAATGGTAATAGAGCTCCAAGAGAATGGAGTAGTTGGAAAGATGCACAAGAGTCTTTAACTAAATTGCTAGGTTGGACGATTTATTTAAGATCGATAGATCATGATGAGTTAGATAAAGCTGCTAAACAATTAAAAAAGCAAGGTATCAAACTAACTTATGATGAATCAATGGATGTATCCTAAAACCTACTGTATTCCTTAAGCAACAGCTATTTATTATAGATAAATCCTGGTACTGTACCAGAAGAGTTCAACTAACTACCGAGTAAATACTCGATGATCTTCGGAGAAACAAGATGCAAGAATCTAAGCTAAGAAACTTAGTACGTCAAGAAATTATAAACAAGCTTGATACAATTACAGAAGGTAAAGATCCTTTTGTTCCAACCTACGGAAAAGGTGATGTCGTTCATGACTGCCCAAAACACGTCCAAGAAATCAACACAGGTATTAAAGGTAAAGTAACTGGTCACACTCTTAATGAGTCTGGTGTAGTTAACTTTGTAGATGTAGATTTCGGTACAGGAAAGGTGTTTGAAAACATTCCAACAAAGAAATTAAAAATATTAGAGATGCAAGAGCATGCTCACAATATAAAAGAAGAACCAATCACAGGTGCAGGTAAAGATGAGGTTGTTACTGAAGAAGGTGATAGATGTGATTGTGCATTAGCACATCCAGGTATATCCCATAGAGCTTATAATAGTCAACAACTTGCTGAAGAAATAAAAGTGTTAACTAGAACACCTAATCAAAATGGGTCATCATTAGGATACAGGTTGACTCAAAAACAACACAAAAAAATGTTAGCATTCTTGAAAAAGAATAAAAATCAACCAAGTGTTAAGGAACTACTTGCTACATTAAAAGATAAATACTCTGATGCAGTTGGTATTGTAATGGATGGTAAAGTATTTTTTGTATATGCTCAATATGGTCAGTTAAGAATTGGAACAGGAGGAAAGGCTTCAGAATGGAATCAAGATGCATCAGCATCTCTTACTAAATACATTGGTGAAGCTGTTCTACTTGAAAAAGTAACTCCAAGACAAGTATCAAAAGCATTTAGCGATATATCCAAATTATCTATGGAAATGATAGAAAATCTACAGAAATATAAAGCTGCCAAGAAATCAGGTAATGAAGCTGATATTAAAAAATATATTAAAATTGCAGGAACATTAAGTAAACAAAAGCGTTCAATGGAAGCTGCAATGGAGAAAATGATCACTCAACTAGATAAAGATGTTGAGTATATAGGTGAAGGCAAAATAAACGAAGCTCCAATGGATAAAAGATTTGCAAAAGAATGGGAAAGAAATTGTAAAGTTTTATTGACTCACATTAAACATGAGGAATCTAAAAAGAACAGAGAAAATTTTAGACTGTTAAATAATTTAACAAATCAAGTAAAAGATGCAATGAATGTACCTGCTATGTTATCTAAGATAGTTGGAATGCAGGAAGGTAAATTAGCTGAAGCTACTATATTAGCTAATGTTTATTATATAGACTCAGAAGGATCAGCAGTGCCTGAGCACGAGCTTGCTGGAAGATCCAAAGGAGGTCCAAATTTTCTTTACATAAAAAAAGGAACAAAAGGAACATACAACGGGGACGAGTTCGAAAGTGAAGAAGGTTCGAATGTCTATATTAACAAAAGATATATAAGAGAATCTAAAACTCGATTAACTGAAGCATTTGCATCAACTAAACTTGGTCAACTATTTGGAAAAGTATCCAAGTATAGCAATGATAAAAACTTTTTATCCGGTATGGCGAAGAGTTATGGACTTGAATGGGATAAAATTACAGACGACCAAGTAAAAGGTCCAGACACAAAATTAGATCGAAAAGGTATCGATTTAATTGTAGCTACTCAAGATGTTAATTTAGCAGCTACAACAACGTATGATTGGACAACTTACATCAAAAAAGGTCAATTGCTAGGTGCAACCATAAAAGGTAAACGAGTATGGACAGGTAGATTTGGTGTATCAACAGGTGCAGGTAAAAATAGAAACTTTATTGGATTAGAAAAACGTGGATACTCTAACGTAAAAAGCGTTCTATCAATTACCGGAGCAGTAGTTTATCATATAGATCCTGAATTAAAATCACGTGGTGCAAAAGATAAAGTTGCATCAAGAGCAGAAGCTAAAGCTGGTGCAACTGCACTTATGTCTGCTAGAGATATAAAAGATAAAAACAGAAGAACGTATGAAGCAGCATTAAAGGTTCGTGTTGGAGCAGAAGGCAAAGGAGGTCTAATCAAGATGATTGAACAAGCTACCAAGTTGTATGAAAAAGTATTGAAAGAGAAACTTAATATGCTTAAAAAAGGAATGGTTTCCACTGAACATTGGAACAATGATTCATGGAGCACAGTTTCTAGAGCACATCAACAAATGATTAGAGATTTTCAGTACTGGATGAGAGAAGCTGCTGACCAGGAAGCACAAGCTAAAAAGGATGGGGGTAATGATGCTTCAGGAGGTGTTGATTATATGCAAAAACAAATGAATCAATATGCTTTGAATATAAAACAGGAATTTGGTAAAATGAATATCGCACTTAAAAAGATTGATAAAAGTAAAGAGTATTCTAAGATTGAAGGTCGAGCTTATTAATGACCAATATAACTAAGATAAAAAATGCTATTAAACGTAAAGTAAATGAATCACGTTTACGTGATAAAGTATCTTCTATTTTAGATGATGCATTACCAAATATACTTGCAGAGATCGATCAATTAGATCAAGCATTTATAAACGCAACGCCTACAAAAATTAATGTTTTTAAAAATTCCAAGAAGGAGGCGGACGATCCACTTGATATTAATAAAGTACAAATTGTTGATGAAGGTGGTACACCTTTACAAAACAAAGTATATGATGCAGTTACTGGTATGAGTATAAATGGTAAGGATAGTTTCGAAAGTAAATTTGCTGTCAGACCAGGTAAATTAAACGACTTTGTATTCAGATTATCTGATAGAGACGCAACAGGTATATTGAAACTTATCAAACAACGTAAATTCGAAAGTATCAAAGAGTTAGACGTAAGAAAAACTCATGGTGATAAACGAATAGAAAATCCTGCAACTGGAAATGATATAAAACTTCGTACAGCTTTAAAAGCTAAAAAAGGTTCAGCAGTGTATGCTAAAGGTAAATCAATGTATAATGCATTAAAAGACGAACCTACTAATGAAGGTAAAATAACTGAAGACTACTCTCAACGAGCAAGAAATTTTAGAGTTAACCTTAGAAAAAGACTTATAGGTATGAAAAAAGGTCAAAAGGTTAGCTATGGTAAAGCTCAATATGTAAAGATGGTTGATGGAAATTTTCAAATTCCGAAAACAGGTAAAGTGTACGGTGTAGAAGATATAGTACAAGCAATGAAACGTGCAGTACAGCCAGATATAATGAAACATAGAGGTGTAGCTGGTGCAGACATGGTTAATGCTTATCTGAAATTTGAAGGTAAATTAACTGAAGCTAAAGGTGGATGGGCTTTATATATTGACGGGAAGAAAATCAAATCATTTAGATCGAAGAGGGAAGCACTACGAGCATTACAACTCGTACAGTTATCTGATAACTCAGTTGAACTTAAAAAAGAAGGTAAATTAACTGAAGTTTCATGGCCAGGCCCTTCTTTAAAAGATTTAGGTATGTCATCTTCAGTTAGCAAACGTAGAGCTGGAGCTGAGTTAAAACAAAAGCTTGCAGGTAAACGTTCCGATGGAATGGGTAAATATACAGCTACTATCTACGGTATGAATGGTAGTAAAAGAGTTGAATTAAAAAGCTTGAATGATCTAAATAAATTTAGTAAGTTTGAATTAGATGAAGGTAAATTAACTGAAGCTGCAAAATATAAAAAAGGTCAAAAGGTAACCTTTCAAATGGATAAAGGTGGTGCTAGACCATTAAAGCCTACTACTGGTACAATATCAAAAGTACAAAGAAAAGGTAATTCTTATCTCTATACAATAGTTGATAAGCTTGGACCAACTCCTGTATATGAACCAGAAATTACAGGCCTTGCAGAAACTAAAGGGGCTCCTAAAGGACATTACTTCACTGCATCAGGTAATGTAGTTAAAGGTAGCTTATCTAAAGCAGCTAAATCAAAAGGTGCAAGGTTAAGTGATCCTAAAGACAAACAACGATCTAAAGTACCTAAAGCAACTCAAGTAAATGAAGCAGAAGAATACAAATATAAAAAGTATGTTGCAAAAGCATTTAAAGATATAAAAGATGCAACATTTAACTTTAGAAATGCAATGGGCGTTAAGCAATTAGGTCAATCCGATCCTAAAGTAAAGAAGCAGCTAGAATCATTACATAAAGCTTTATTTGCTTTGGAAAAAGACTTCAAAGGTAAAGGTTTAACAGAAGGTGAGATACACGAAGATAGATTCGGCCACCCTATTACATCACAGGGTAATCAGACGTATATCCAATTGGAAAAACTAATAAAAATGCTTTCTGGTAAGGAAAAACGTGATGCAGAAAAAGCTTTCCGTACAATGTGGAGTAAGATAAAAACAGCAATGGAAGAAGAGGAGCAAAAATGATAAAACTTAAAGAACTACTCATCAAAGAACAAGAGGAAAAGAAATGTCCATCAGCAACTCAAAATCTAGTTGTTAATACAGCTAATAGAGATCGAGCAATTCAAGCTGATTTCATTAAGTATGGTCCTTTAAATGTTGAAGAGCCTGGTGACTACTGGAAAGTAATTGCTAAGAAATGGAATACTTCAGAAGAAGCAGCTGAGAAATCAAAGTGTGCTTCATGTACTGCATTTGATGTATCACCAAGGATGTTGAAATGTATACCAGGTGAAACTTCTCAACCAGTTAAAGATGAACATGGTGATTTAGGTTACTGTTGGATGCACCATTTCAAGTGTCACTCAGCTAGATCATGTAACACATGGGCAGCAGGTGGACCAATTAATCAAGATGAGAAATCATTTGAATGGCAAAAACGTAACTTAAAAGTAGCTTTGGATCCAGATCCAATTGATCCTACAATGTATAAGGGCGCGTAATGATTAAACTAAAAGACCTATTAAACGAAGATAGAATGGACCAAACTAAGATGTTTGATACATCTACAGTTAACAAGATAGCTACTGATATTAAAAAGCTAGCTAACTGGAAGAAGGAACAGTATGGTAATCAATCATTCGACTACAGTGAATTTAGATTTGGTGATGGATCAGGAGGATTTTCTTTCAAATGGGCACATGCAAGAAATTGGGGTGGACAGATTGGAGTAAGCTTCGGTAAAGATGGTAATCATAAGTATTACTCTTATAGCCACTATGATAAAAAATATACTGGAAGTACTACAACAAACAGTATGAAGCCATTCAAGTTCAAAGGTAATCCTAAGGTATGGAAAGACTTTACAAACGATCATCTTCTACAGTTTTGGAAGAAAGTTAAAGGTGAGATCAAGAAGAACGAAGCAGGTGCTAAAGCAGCATTAGATGCAGAGGCAAAAGCACAAGCAGCACACTATGGTGCAAAAGCTGATACTGGTAGGATAGGTTACGGGCTATCATCACAACCAAGAAGAGGAAGATAATGATTAAATTAAAAGACATAATAAACGAAGTAAATAAATCAGATGTAAAGTATGCTATGAAAATGGCATTTGATAGTATACCAGGTAACTGGCATAAAGCTCTTAAAAAAGTCGATACCCAAGGTAATACGATTAAACTAAATATGTCTTCTTATATGGGTCCTGGTAAAACACTTCAAAAGATTGTAGATGAATTTAATAGTTCAATGGGTACTAAATATAAAATTGATAAAGACTCGTTTGTAAAAGGCAGTATTACAAGTATAGAGTTACGAGAAAAATAAAGGGATAAACACATGGATAAGTATATTTATAAAGCAAAGTTAGATAGAGTAGTTGATGGTGATACTGTTGACGCTATGATAGATGTAGGATTTGATATATGGGTTAAAAAAAGGATACGCTTTATGGGTGTTGATGCTTGGGAATCTAGAACAAGAGACTTGGAAGAAAAAGCAAAAGGACTTGCAGCGAAGGCAAGAGTTATAGAATTGCTAGAGGAAACATCATCTAAACCAGGGTATTTTAGATTGAAGTCACATGGTGTTGGAAAATACGGAAGAGTTCTTGGTGAACTATTCATACAAGATGAGGAAGGAAAACAATACAATATAAATGAACAATTAAAAATCGAAGGTCATGCTTATGAATACTTCGGAGGTAAAAAACAAATATTCAAGGGATAAGTTATGAAAAAGTTATTATTATTACTGGCACTATTGCCAACAATGTTATTAGCACAAAATAATAGCTGGCTTAAGCTTGACATACAGCTAGACCAATGGCCGGAGGAAAACTGCTGGGAGTTAAGAGAATTTACTACAGATACTTTAATATATGATGCCTGTGGAGACCCTTATTTCCCTAATGAATTTATAGAATTATATATTCCATTACCAGCAGGTCAATATATCTTTAATTTTGTAGATTCATATGGTGATGGATTATCTACTGCAATTCCTTCATACGCTTTAGTTTCAAATGAATGTCAAGATACTCTATCCTATGTACATGGATTTGGTACCTCTTATAATGGAAACGATTCACTTGCATTA
>ENA-OSJC01001572-OSJC01001572.1-marine-metagenome-genome-assembly--contig:-NODE-1572-length-18510-cov-6.772365_pt1 | contig 18510 bp, 22 predicted proteins | sample MGYA00237885_ERZ534234 | MGnify/ENA primary metagenome ERZ534234 (study PRJEB26413, sample SAMN06343907) | marine metagenome | isolation source: coastal waters | place: Atlantic Ocean: West Antarctic... | reverse complement strand
TATACTGTACACTGGAGATACACTGGTTCTGAAGAATTAGGAGGAAAAACTTATTCATCAACACAAATTGGAACACAAAGCTATACCTATGTAGCTGGAACTCCTTTCGTACCTTACGAAAATACTGAAGCTTTTGAAGCTATAGTTATTGGATGGTTAGAAGGGTCACTAGATGTAGATGCGATGAAAGCTAGCATAGCTGCTGTTATAATAAAAGAAATAACACCAGTAAACGAAGACTTGTATTTTACATGGATGAATCCACCACCACCAGCAACACCACTTAATGACGAGGAATAACACGTAATAATAAAACCATAACCTGCTCGGGATAGAGCAAACCTAATGTCAAATTAAACCAAAACCAAATGACACTATTTTACCAGACTAATTCGTGGGGTAGTCAGCCACAACCAACCGAGGACAGAACAGCTCTTTGGAAACACATTGCCAATAAGAAAAATTGGCGCATTGTAGAATTAATAAACGGGTACTATCAAACAGAATATCAAGATTTAAGCAATGTTGATAAATGGCATGATGTAACTAGAAGGGAAGATCTTAAAGATGCTGAAAAAGCAATAGATCAAACTGTTGAGCATTACGCAAAAAAAGTTGAATTTCTTAACGGTCCCAAAGTAGTAAAAACATTTAAATAAAATAATTAAATTAAATCTAATATAATGCAATACAATAATCCTAGTGAGATAGTTAAAACTCTTACATTCGGAAAAGAAGCGAATGATCAAATAATAGCAGGTGTCGAAAAGTTAGCAAACGCAGTGAAGTCCACTTTAGGAGCTTCAGGAAAATGCGTGATTTACGAAGACGCTGCAGGAAGACCGGTAATTACAAAAGACGGGGTAACCGTTGCAGAAAGCGTAGTCTTATTACATCCGGTCGAAAACATAGGAGCAACCCTTATAAAGCAAGCAGCAAGAAACACTGTAAGAGAAGCAGGAGACGGTACGACAACATCTACCGTTCTTGCTAACTCTTTATTAAAGATTACAAATAAACATTTAGATGAAGAAAAAGTTAGAGAGCTTAAAGCAGGCATTATTAGTGGTGCTGACAAAGTTAAAGTATATCTTGATAAGACCAGCACTGTTGTTAAAGGTGCAATGTTACAAAACGTTGCTATCATTAGCTGCAATAACGATAAAGAACTTGGAACCAAAATTGGCCAAGCTTACGAGCAAGTTGGAAAAAATGGAGTTGTATTAATGGAAGAATCCGAAACAAATGAAACTTATGTTGATTTTGTTGAAGGAGTACAATTTGATAGTGGATTAAAATCTACTCATTTAATAACTGACAAAGACAAGCACACGGCTGTTTTAGATAACCCCTACGTGCTTATTGTTTCTTCTCCTATTCCTAATATAAGAAAGATACAAAGTATCTTAGAACACGTTATAAAGGAAAAAAGAAGTTTGCTTATAGTTGCAGATATGGAACAACAACCATACGCTACATTATTATCAAACAAAGTAAAAGGAAATATAAAAGTTAACATTGTAGATGTACCTGGTTTTGGATTAACAAGACAAGATACTATGGATGATTTAGCTATTCTTACCGGTGCTATTATAATGAATGAAGAGCTAGGTGATGATTTAGATTTAATTAATCCTGAAGTATTAGGTAGTATTAAAAAATCTGTTACAGATGAAAAATCTACAGTATTGCAGATTGAAGGATCTGATAACGTTACTGAAAGAATTGCTGAAGTAACTAAAAGTATAGAGAATGAAAATAACCCATTCTTTAAAAAGAAATTAGAACAACGTCTATCTATGCTATCCGGTAAGGTTGGTATTATATATGTTGGAGCTGATACAGAAGTTGAGCTTAAAGAAAAGAAAGATAGGGTTGAAGATGCAATCCATGCAACTAAAGCCGCTTATAAAGAAGGTATTGTTGCTGGTGGTGGTGTTGCTTTACTTAATGCTGCAATGACACTTAAGCCAAAGAATAAAGGTGAAGAGATTCTTTTTGAATCAATTAAATCTCCTTATTATACTATACTAGATAATGCAGGAATAGTTGAAATTAAAAAACAGACTATAAAGAATAGAGGTATAGATGTTAAAACAGGCAAAGAAGTTAATATGATTAAAGCTGGTATTATAGATCCAGTGTTAGTTACAAAGTCTGCTCTTAAAAACGCGGTAAGTGTTGTAACAACTATTGTCTCTGCTGATTGTGTAATTAGTAATAAAAGATTAGCATAATGCAAGCAATCAATTATTTTTTAATTATAGAAAAGATCAAAGAAGCTCCGAAGAAAGTAGGAGGTATTGAATTGACAGAAAAACAAGATAGCGACGTTAGATATTTAAAAGCTAATGTAATTAGTGTAGGAGATAAAATCGAAGGTATTAAACCTGGTGCTACTATAAGATACGATAAACACGCAGGTCACGGAATAGAATGGAATGACAAGCTTTACTATGTTATTAAAGTTAGCGATGTAGTTATTGTAGAATGAGGTTAACGCCTACAGATCTAAGAGAAATAAATTTATTTAAGTATTACAGGCTTGTCAGACGATGGGCTTGTAAAACTTATAATTTAAAAGATGCAGACTTAGAGCTGTTAGTTTATTTAGACTGCAAAGAATTTTTTACTCGTAATGATTTTATAAATGGGGTATACACATATACTTGGGATAAAAACAGATGGGAGAGATTAAGAAGAAAAGGATGGATTGATGCATTTAAAGAACGTAATAGAACTACTTCAAAATATGCAGTATATAAAGTTTCTTCAAAAGGTAAACATTTAATAAGTAGAATATATAGAATATTATTAGCAGAAGAGGATTTACCTACATCGGCAAGAAGTGTTTTTTATAACAATAAAACATATACAGACAAAGTTTTTAACAAAGCTATTGATGATATGATAAGAGATAAAGATAGATAATGGATTTTAAATTAAGAGACTTTTCAGAACTTGTTGGTATAGACAAAGAAACTTCTACATATAGTACTCCTGTTTTTAAAAAAGACTTAGATGGAACTATAATGGGTGAAGCTAATAATGATGGAACAATCTTTATTGACAAATCATTAAAAGGCAAAGACAAGTTAGAAGCAGTAGAACATGAAAAAGTTCATTTAGATCAAATGGCTCAAGGTAAACTTCAGTACACTAATGACACTGTTACCTGGAAAAAAGATACTAAATCTCCTCCTAGAGTATATAAAAGAGAAGGCGGAATGTTAATAGACGAAAAAACAGGTAAAAGCATGGCAGAAGGTGATGCTTTTGAATGGGAAGACGAAGCTTATAATAAAAAATAATATGGCAATAAATTCACAGATTAAAGCAAGATCCATAACTAGCAAAGCATCAAGTGCTTGTAAAATAAATATGGGATTAGTAAACGGAGAAAACATGATGCGAAATCATTCTGAGTATAGAGATTATGCGGCGTTAACGGAAAAACAATTTTCAGCGGGAGGTGGAGATACAACAACAGCTAGTGACGAAATATTAACTCCTAAGATATCTACAGAGACTCCTGAAGAAAAAGCTAAACGTCTAGCTCAAGAAGCAGAAGATAAAAAGAAGAAAAAGGAACAAGAAATAATTATAAAAAACTAACTAAATGAACTTACCTATAACTAGCAGGATAAAGCGAAGCCCATTATTGGAGAAAAAAATTGACCCTAATAAAAGAAGTAAATCTGAAGTAGCTAATAAAATAAAAAAAGGCGCTGATACAGAAGAAGAAATAACTGTAAAAGGCAAAGACACAAAAGTTAAGAAAAAATACGTAGGGGCAGCCAATGATGCTTGCTCTAAAGAATACATAGCTGCAAACGGTAAAGACGCATGTGATAAGTATAAAGCTTTACCACAAGAGAAAAAAGATAAAGGAAACCTTGATATTGTTAAAGGTAAGGACGAGAAAAAAACTGTTATAGTTAAAGGTGAAACTACTAAAGGTAATAATTATTCTAAGCAAACTCAAACTAGATTAGGTCCTGCTGATATTTTAAGAAATCAAAGAAGCAACAAAAGATCTAGTAAGTACGTTAGACAGTCTCAGGATGACATGGACAAGTACGATAGAAAAATGTCTAAGTATGGTAAAAGAAATGCTGAGGGGGTGTTTGTCGCAAATAAAGGATTAAGCAGCTATCAAAAGAAAAGACTTGGAAAGCATACATCCAGATATAATGAAGCTGAAAACAATAATTCAAATGCTAAAAATTCAGCAAGTAGAGTTAATGAAAGTCAAGCGTCTGGAAAAGCAATAGGTCAAGGTATACGTAGAGTAGATGATCGTATAAATACATTGGCTGATTATAGCAACCCTGAGCAAGATAAAATAAATGCAGACAATGCTTTAGCTAAATCGAACCCCGATGGCATTACTGTTGGTAATGAAACAAAAGTTAGTCAATCAACTAATGCAGTACCTGTTGGTGGTAGTGAAAACCCAAGTCAGCCTTTAGGCACTGAAGGAGTAGAAGGTGGGGTTAAAATTGATACTACATATAAAGAAGCTGAAAAAGCGAAAGCTCCGCAAAAAATGAAGGAAAATTCACCTTATAAAATGATGAGCAATAATCCTGTATCTTCCAATAAAGTTAAGTCTAAACAAAACTTTACTAAATCGCCTTATCAAATGAGAGGTTCAATGTTTAAAAAATAAATATGAAATCAGCACCTGTAAAAATAAAAAACGCAGCATACGAAAAATCAAATCGTAAAATGCGTAAAGAAAACCCAGGAATGGGTAAAAGGTTAACAAGTGGTACTAATTCTAGAAGAGTAAGTTTTGCTTGCCGATTTGCTGGAATGGCCGGAGCTATGAAAGATAGTAAAGGTGAACCAACAAGAAAAGCTATGGCTTTAAAAAAATGGGGTTTTGGTAGTGTTGGTGCTGCTTCAAGCTTTTGTAGTAAAAATAAAAAAAGTTAAAATGAAATCAAGAGGATTAGGAGACACAGTGGAAAAAATAACTAAAGCTACAGGTATAAAAACTGTTGTAGATTTTGTTTCAAAAGGATTAAACATTCCCTGCTCCTGCGATGCTCGACGTGATTTATTAAATAAAACAGTACCATATAAAAACTAAAAACAATGGGGAAACCAGGACCAATGCAAACGCCTATAACAGCGCGTATTAAAAGAACAACACAAGGAGGAATGACTACACAGCCTGTATTAAATATGGGTGCACCTGTGAAAATGAAGCGAACTCCCGCAAAAAAATCATTAGTAGGTAATCAAGATCAATTACCCGCAAACCTTCAAGCAGACATAAAAGCTGCTCCAGGAAAAATGTATGATTCACCTGCTAAAGTGGATAATGATTTTAAGACAAAAATTGACGCGCGAAATAAAGCAAAAGCAGATGCAGCTGAAGCTGGTAAAGCTAGAGTTGCGGCAAAATCAAAAAGTGACTATGACACTAATCTTTCTAATTATAAAAAGAATGTTCTTAGCTTAGAGGGGGACATGAAAGTTAAAGGTGGTAGCGCAAGACAACAAGATCAACAAATGCGAGCTGCTGGTAGAAAATCAAAAAGTATTACTTCATTTGAAAATAATCTTTATAATTACGACAAAAAAAATAAGCCTAGTGGAGGAGTAAGTAATTACTCTAATGCAAAGGATTACGCAATGTCTAAAGCAATGGGTAATACTAAACCTGGTAAAAAGAATATAGACGGCGGCGGTGGTAAAGAAGAAATTGAAACCAAGAAGAAGACTTCATACGATACTGCTTATAAAAATAGAGACAAGAAAGTTTACGGAGGTATGGACAAAGCTGCTTATACTAAAGAAGCTAAACGCCAAAATGCTAATTTTAAGAAAACAGGTAAGTGGGATGTTAAATCTAGTTACGGTAAAAAGGACGTTGCAAAAACTGACCCAGTTAAAGAAATTAAAATTACAACTAAAGCAGACCCAACAACAAAAACTACTAAAGTAACTACAACTAAAAAGACTAAAGTTACTACAGCTCCAAAAGAAACATCTAAAAGAGCTTCGAAATTAAGAGCTAAAGGTACTGCTCAGTTAGCAGCAGGAGATAAAAAAGGAGCCCAAGCAACAAGAAGAAAATACGATAGAAAGAACGCGAAGGTTGCTAAGAAAACTAAAAAAGGTACTAACAGAGTAGAGTACGATGAAAGCACTGGTAAAGGTGGAAGCGTATTAGGTAATGCACTTAGAACTGTTACTGGTAAAAGGAAAAGAGATAAAGCTGCAGCGGAAAGAAGAAAGAACGCTCCAGGAGGAAACATGATATAAATGAAAAAGTTATTTGCATGGCTTACAGGTAGCGTTGTTAAAGAGATTGGCAACGCTATTGATAAGCTTACGACTACTAAAGAGGAAAAGCTTATTATTAAAAAGCAGGTTCTAGAAATATTAGAAAAGGCTGATACCAATGCGCAAGAGCAGGTAACAACCCGTTGGGAGGCAGATATGGCAAGTGATAGTTATTTGTCTAAAAATATTCGGCCAATCATACTTATATATATCACTTTTATATTTACAGCATTAGCTTTTACAGATGGTAATATCGGGGAGTTTCAAGTAGCAAAAGAATATATACCTATATTTCAAACTTTGTTAGTTACCGTTTACGGTGCTTATTTTGTTGGAAGAACATGGGAAAAAGCAACAAAAATAAATAAAAATAAATAACAATTATGAAAACAAGTGGAAATTTCTATAACAACGATAGAATACTTAGCGCTAAAGCTATTACACCAAGTGCTACTATAGATGCAACAACAAAACTTAATAAAGCGTCTTTATATGTAGGAACAACTGGTAATGTTAAAGCTATTATGTCTACAACATTAGGAGGTCTTACAACTGCATTAGGGGTAACTTCAAACGGGTTAACTTATATTACGGCTAACGGTGTAGCTACAATAAGCGACGATGCTTCTGAAGCTTCAGGGTTAACTGTAAATACAAGTATTCCAGTACCAGCAACAAACTCCATAGTAGCGGGAACAGGATATACTATATCTGCTTTTACAATCACAGGCGGTAATGGTACAGGAATGTCTGGTAACATAACGGCTGTTAATGGAGCGGGAGGAATTACAGGATTTACTATATTGCAAGGTGGATTAGGATACAAAGTAGGTGATGTATTAACAATAGTTTCAGGAGATGGTATTAATGGTGTTATATCTATATCATCGGCACCTAATAGTGTTATGACAGTAGCAGTAGCGGCAGCGGGAACAGGGTATAAAGCAGGTCAAACTGTTTCATTAGCTGGAGGTGACGGATTAGCCGTGCTTACCATCACAAGTGTAAACAATACTCCTATAGCTTCTCAAGCTGTTGAATTTATAGGTGTTCAAGCAGGAACTTACCTACCTGTAGTAGTGGATTATGTATTGCCAGCGACAGCTACAGCAGCAGGATCATTGCTAGCAACGTATTAAGAATCAGTAAAAACAAGTAACTATATAGTTATTAATAACGACTTAAATCAAATCGAAATGTCAAAATTAAAATTAAAAGAAGACGAGTTAAAAGGATTACAAGAAGCAGTTCAAAAAGTAAATGAACTTCAGTTACAAATTGGAGGAATTGAAGCTCAAAAACATGAGTTACTGCACATAATTGCTGAAAGCAAAAACGCTTTAGGAGAAATCCAGAAGGAGCTAGAGGAAAATTATGGGAAAGTTAGAGTAGATATTACTACTGGTGAAATCACGGAAGATGAAGAACATAGTCCGAAAGATTAGTATCGGTAAAGACTATAAAAATGATGCCATGCACTATGCTGTTGGACAGGAAGTGTATGGTGGTCATATTATAAAGAATATAATTGAGGAAGAAACTAAGTACTCAATTTATATTGAAAAGAATAACGAGCTAATGCCTTGGAAAGATTTTAATAAAAACATGGCAATTGCAGTTGAATATGATCTGCAATATTAATGAAAGCTATATACGAGTTTATAGTAGAACCTATAGGAGAGAGATATAACAACTCAATTAAAATAGACGACACAGAGCTTTTACTAAATACCGAAATGCAAAATCATAGTTACTCTAATAGGCAAGCTAAAGTTTTAGCAATACCTACAGGAATAGCTACTGATATAAAAGTAGGAGATGAAGTATTGCTTCATCATAATGTTTTTAGACGCTTTAGGGATATTAGAGGAGACGAAGTAAACAGCAGGTCTTATTATAAAGACAATATATATTTTGCAAGCGAGGATCAAATATATGCTTACAGAAGATTAGATAAAAGTTGTGGTTGTAATTCTTGGAAAGCTTGCAAAGGATATAACTTTGTAAAGCCTATTAAAGAAACTAAAATGTTTTCTACTGATTTTGAAAAACCTGGAATAGGTGTTTTGTATTTAAAAGATACAGAATTAGAAGGAATAGTAGAACAAGATTTAATCGGGTTTAGGCCCGGGGCAGAATACGAATTCATTGTAAATGGACATAGAGTATTCAGAGTACCCACTAATTCAATTACAATTAAATATGAATATCAAGGAGACGAAGAAGAATATAATCCTGGCTGGACACAAAGCAGTTGAAGAACTTATTAAAGTAGCTAAAGAAGCTATTGTAGATTCAGGGGAAGATATTACAGCGGATAGATTAAAGAATGCAGCAGCTACTAAAAAGCTGGCTATATTTGATGCATTTGAAATCCTCAATAGAATACAAGAAGAACAAGATATACTTGATGAAAAGCCTAAAGAAATAAAAGAAGAAGAGTCTTTTAAAGGTTTCGCTGAAAAAAGATCTAGATAATGTATACTCAATCATTATACAGCATTATAACTCCTATTAAATCTAATACTATTTCAAGACTTAATAAGTCTAAAAAATGGGATTATGGTTATAATAAAGAACATGATATTATTGTTATAAGCAAAACAGGACAAATAGGCGATATATATAATATACAGAATCTTAAAATAGCATTACCTAAAAGACCGTCTAATGTAGACAAGGCTAATAACAAATGGACTCCTGAGGAATATCCCAAAGAATTAAAAGCTATTAATAGCATATTTGATTGGAGGGATTATCCTGATAAGTTCAAATCAAAATGGGGAGAATATATAGATGAACAATTTAATAAAAGAGAAAACGGTAGTTGGTTCAATAATAAAGGCGTGGCTACTTACATTACTGGTACTCACTTTATGTACCTGCAGTGGTCCAAGATTGATGTTGGGCAGCCAGACTTTAGAGAATCAAATAGATTATTCTACTTATTCTGGGAGGCTTGTAAAGCAGACAGACGATGTTATGGTATGTCATATCTCAAGAATAGACGTAGCGGCTTTTCATTCATGGCGTCTGGCGAGACCGTTAATATGGCCACGATATCAAGTGATGCACGGTTTGGGATTTTGTCCAAATCTGGCGCCGATGCGAAAAAAATGTTCACTGATAAGGTTGTACCCATTAGTGTTAACTTCCCGTTTTTCTTTAAACCAGTACAGGATGGGATGGACCGCCCAAAGACCGAACTCGCCTATCGTGTACCCGCATCCAAATTTACCAGGAGGAGACTCGATAGTAATAAAGCCACTGAAACCATCGCCGGTCTGGACACGACCATCGACTGGAAAAACACGGGTGATAACGCCTATGATGGGGAGAAACTCAAACTCCTCGTCCACGATGAAAGTGGTAAATGGGAAAGGCCGAACAACATCCTCAACAATTGGAGGGTTACCAAAACGACATTAAGATTAGGATCTAGAATTATTGGAAAATGCATGATGGGTTCAACCTCAAATGCTTTAGATAAAGGTGGTGCAAATTTTAAAAAGCTTTACGGCAATTCAAACGTATTAAAAAGAAACAAAAACGGACAAACAGCTTCAGGATTATATTCTCTTTTTATTCCAATGGAATGGAATTATGAAGGATTTATTGATGAATACGGGTATCCAGTTTTCGATACACCTAAAGATACTGTTCTAGGTCCATTTGGAGACGTTATAGAAGTCGGAGTTGTTGAGCATTGGAATAATGAGGCTGAAGGATTAAAAGGCGATCAGGATGCTTTAAATGAATTCTACCGACAGTTCCCAAGAACAGAGGAACACGCTTTCCGTGATGAAACAAAAAATAGTATATTTAATTTAGTTAAAATATACGAACAAATAGATTACAATGAAGACCTACATAATACAAATGTATTAACAACTGGAAGTTTTCAATGGGCTAATGGTATAAAAGATACTACAGTTTTATTTACACCTAATCCAAATGGTAGATTTAAAATATCTTGGGTTCCTGGTGCAAATTTGCAAAACAGACAAGAAGTTAGAAAAGGATTAAAAATTCCAGGTAATCAACATATGGGTGCTTTTGGTTGTGATAGTTATGATATATCAGGAACAACTGATGGTCAAGGATCTAAAGGTGCTTTGCACGGATTAACTAAATTCAGCATGGAGGATGCTCCCGCTAATACATTCTTTTTAGAATATATAGCCAGACCACAAACCGCTGAAATGTTTTTTGAAGATGTGCTAATGGCTTGTGTATTTTATGGTATGCCTTTATTATGTGAAAATAATAAACCAAGACTTTTATATTATTTTAAAAGAAGAGGTTACAGAGGATATTCTATGAATAGACCCGATAAAGTCTGGAATAAGTTATCAGTTACCGAAAAAGAAATAGGTGGAATGCCTAACTCAAGTGAAGATATTAAGCAAGCTCATGCTGCAGCTATTGAAACATATATTGATAATTATGTTGGCTTACAAGAAGATGGTCAGTATGGAACAATGTATTTTAATAATACATTAAATGATTGGGCAGGATTTGATATAAACAATAGAACAAAGTTTGATGCTGCTATAAGTTCTGGACTTGCTATAATGGCTTGTAACAGACATTTATATCATCCAAAACAAAAAGTAGAAAGAGAACAATTAAGTTTAAAAATAGCTAAATACACCAACAGTGGTGGTTTATCAAAATTAATAGAAAAATAAAAATATGGCTGAGTCAGTTGTAACAAGTTATTTTCCAAGCCAGATTGCTAGCGATGCGGAAAAAATGTCTATGGACTATGGAACTACTATTGGTAGAGCTATAGAGCGTGAGTGGTTTAATAATGATAATGGAGGTGGTAGCAGATTTCAAAGTAATCAAATTACATTTCATAATTTAAGATTATATGCAAGAGGAGAACAACCCATACAAAAATACAAAGACGAATTATCTATAAACGGTGACTTGTCTTATCTTAATTTAGATTGGAAACCAGTTCCAATTATACCTAAATTTGTAGATATAGTTGTTAATGGTATATCGGATAGGCAATTTGATATAAGAGCTTATTCTCAAGATCCTTATGGGGTTGACAAAAGAACAAGGTATATGGAATCTCTTATTAGAGATATGCAAACAAAAGAACTTAATGCTTTTGTTCAAGAAAATTTTGGAGTTAATTTATTCGAAAACAATCCGGAAACGCTACCTAAAAATAAAGAAGAATTAGATTTACATATGCAGCTTACCTACAAGCAGCAAGTAGAAATTGCAGAAGAGCAAGCAATACAAGTGTTATTAGATGGTAATAAATATGACTTAACAAAAAGACGTTGTAATTATGATTTAACTACAATAGGTATTGGTGCAATTAAAAATACTTTTACAAAAGCTGAAGGAGCTTTAATTGATTACGTGGACCCAGTAAATTTAGTTTGGTCTTACACAGAATCACCTTACTTTGATGATATATATTATGTAGGAGAAGTTAAATCAGTTCATTTAAACGAATTAAAAAAAGAATTTCCTGGATTAACTAATGATGAATTGCAATCAATTGCAGGTCAGTCAGTTAGTAACAATGGGTTTTATGATAGAACTATTAGTAATTCTAACCAGGACGACTCCAATACTGTTCAAGTCCTTTATTTTAATTATAAGACTTTTACAAACGAAGTTTATAAAGTTAAAGAGACTGCAACAGGAGCTGCAAAGATAATACCTAAAACTGATGAATTCAATCCTCCGCCAGAAATGTACGAGGAGTATGGTATTGAAAAATTATCTCAATCAATAGAAGTATTATATGAGGGAGTTAAAATTGTAGGAGGCAGAATGCTTAAATGGGAGCTAGCTAAAAACATGATAAGACCTAAGAGTGATTACACTAAGGTTAAAATGAATTATAGTATTACAGCACCTAGAATGTATAAAGGTAGAATAGAATCTGTAGTAAGTCGTATAACAGGCTTTGCAGATATGATTCAACTTACACATTTAAAGCTACAACAAGTAATGTCAAGAATGGTGCCAGATGGTGTTTATCTTGATGCTGATGGTTTAGCTGAAGTTGATTTAGGTAATGGTACAAATTACAATCCTCAGGAAGCTCTTAATATGTTCTTTCAAACAGGTTCTGTAATTGGTAGGTCTATGACCCAAGATGGTGATATGAACCCAGGTAAAGTTCCTATTCAAGAAATACAAACCGGTGCTGGTGGTGGAAAAATGCAAGCGTTAATTGGAAATTACAATTACTACATGCAAATGATCCGTGATGTAACCGGATTAAATGAAGCTAGAGATGGAAGTACTCCTGACGCAAGAGCTTTAGTAGGTGTTCAAAAAATGGCAGCGGCTAATTCAAATGTTGCAACAAGACATATATTAGATGGTAGTTTATTTTTAACATCGGATTTATGTGAAGGTTTATCATTAAGAATATCTGATATTTTAGAATACTCTCCAACACGAGATGCTTTTATACATAAAATAGGTAATCAAAATGTAGCTGTTCTTGAAGAAATGAAAGACTTATATTTATATGACTTTGGTATCTTTATTGAATTACAACCAGATGAAGAAGAAAGAGCTATATTAGAAAACAATATTCAGGCAGCTGTTCAAAGTGGATTAATAGATTTATCAGACGCTATAGATCTTAGAGAAGTAAGAAGTCTTAAACTTGCTAATCAATTGCTAAAAATAAGAAGAGTAGCTAAGCAAAAGCTGGATCAAGAAATGCAACAGCAAAATATTAAAGCACAGGCTCAAGCCAATGCCGAAGCGCAACAAGTAGCTGCTCAAGCAGAAGTTCAGAAAGGTCAAGCTTTAATACAACAAAAGATTTCATTAGTACAAGCTCAAGCAGAAATAGACAAACAAAAAATGATGCAAGAAGCTGCTTTGAAAAAAGAGTTAATGCAATTAGAATTTGAAATGAATATGCAGCTCAAAGGTATTGAAGTTAATGGAGCTAAAAGAGAAATTAAAGAAAAAGAAGATAGAAAAGACGAAAGAACTAAATTGCAAGCTACGCAACAAAGTGAATTAATAAATCAAAGACAAACAGAAGCACCTCCCCAAAACTTCGAATCAAGTGGGTTTGATACAATGGGCGGAGGTTTTAACTTAGGTTCTTCAGACCCTAGGTAATAATAATAGTAATAATTAATCATATTTTATCATGTCAGAACAAACAGAAGAACAAGTACCTGCTGTTGAAGAAATCAAAGCAGAAGAATCAAAACCTATGTCGGTGGAAGATGGTATCATCAAAGTAGATTTAGGTCAACTAAACAAACTAAACGAAGATGCCGATACAAAGCAAAAAACAGCAGACGTGGTTGCAGATCAACCAACCAAGCCTGTACAAAAAGTGGAAGAAGAAATACCACAACAACCAGACGCCGTTCAAGATGCTCCCCAATCAGTTATTGAAGAAATAACAGAAGAAGAAATAGAAGAAAAAGTAGAAACAATAGCAGAAGAAATTCAGCAAGCTGTTGTCGAACAAGATCTTGGAGTTCCATTACCTGAAAATATTCAGAAGGTTGTTGAGTTTATGGAAGAAACCGGTGGAAGCTTGGAAGATTACGTAAAATTAAATACAGATTATTCATCTTTAAATGATAATCAATTATTAAGAGAATTCTACGAAAATACAAAACCTCATTTAGATAGGGAAGAGATTGACTTTATAATGGAAGACAACTTTTCTTATGATGAAGAGGTTGATGAAGAAAGAGATATACGTAGAAAAAAATTAGCAAGAAAAGAAGAGCTAGCAAATGCTAAGAATCATCTAGACGGCTTAAAAAGTAAGTACTATAAAGAAATAAAAGCTGGAACTAATTTAGCTCCAGAAACAAAAAAAGCGGTAGAGTTTTTCAATCGTTATAATAATGAAAAACAAGAAGCAACCAAAGTAGCTGAACATCAAGTGTCTACGTTTAATGCTAAAACAGAAAAGCTTTTTTCCAATGATTTCAAAGGTTTTGATTTCAATGTTGGTGAAAAGAAATTTCGTTACAAAGTAAATAACGCAGACCAAGTAAAAGACACCCAGGGAGATATCAATAATTTTGTCAAGAAGTTCTTGAACGATAAAAATGAAATGAATGACGCCGCGGGTTATCACAAGTCTCTATTTACAGCTATGAATCCAGATGCAATTGCAAAACACTTTTATGAGCAAGGAAAAACCGACGCCATGAAAGCAAGCGTAACTAATGCGAAGAATATTGATATGAGTCCGAGAGGGGTTCATGAAAAAGTCAAACATTCTACAGGAACTACGTTTAAATCTGTTACATCTACAGGTTCTTCTAAGTTTGGAATAAAACAAAGATAATAAAAATTTAAAATTACAATTATGGCAGGAACATTTACAGGTAGTGTTGGCGCATTGGCGCATTTAACACCAAGACCTACACAAACGTTGTTTAACGACAACTACCTATCTTTAACAGATATGGATTTTACACAACAATTTTTACCAGAAGTATATGAAAAAGAAGTAGAAAGATACGGAAACCGTACTATCTCTGGATTTTTACGTATGGTAGGAGCAGAAATGCCTATGGCTTCAGACAGAGTAGTATGGTCTGAGCAAGGTAGATTACACATTGCATATGACCCAGTTGTTATAACAACTACAACTGTAGTTATTCCAGCAGTAGGAGGAGCATCACAAAATCTTATTGGACCTGGAGCTACTATCGTATGTGCTAGTGCTAACGGACTAGTAGTTGAAAAAGCTTATGTACAAAGTGTTGCAGTTGCTGCAGGAGTTGCTACATTAACAGTAGCAGGTTATAAAGGAAATCTTACACCTGTTGCAGCTAATGGAAAGGTATTTGTATACGGTTCTGAATATGCAAAAGGATCTGAAAAAGCAGGTACTTCAGTTGATGCTGCTTTCGAACAGTTTAACAACAAACCTATTATCCTTAGAGATAAATACAATGTAAGTGGTTCTGATACTGCTCAAATTGGATGGGTTGAAGTAACTACTGAAGCTGGAACTTCTGGATACTTATGGTATTTAAAGTCTGAGCATGAAGCTAGAATTCGTTTTGAAGATCAATTAGAAATGGCTATGTTAGAAGCAGAAACTGCAACTAACCCTATTACTGCACCATCATCATTTGGTTCTGCAGGAACTATTACAGGTTCTGATGGACTTTTTGCTGCATTAGAAACTAGAGGACTAGTTTATTCTGATGCTGATTTTGGAGGAGCTGCTGGATTAGCTGATTTCGATCTTATTTTACAGGAACTTGATAAGCAAGGAGCTATTGAAGAGAACATGATGTTCTTAGGAAGAGGTACTGCTTTAGCTATTGACAATATGTTAGCTGCTCAAAATGGTTTTGGAACTGGTGGTACTTCTTACGGAGTATTTAACAATTCAGAAGACATGGCACTTAACTTAGGATTTAGCGGTTTCCGTAGAGGATCTTATGATTTCTACAAAACTGACTGGAAATACTTAAATGATGCTACTACTCGTGGATTAATTGACGATATTGAAGGTGTAATGGTTCCAGCTGGAACGTCTACAGTATATGACCAACAATTAGGACAGAATATTTCAAGACCATTCTTACATATTCGTTATAGAGCTTCTGAAGCTGACGATAGAAAGATGAAATCTTGGATCACTGGATCTGTTGGTGGAAACTATACAAGCGACGAGGATGCAATGAACGTTCACTTCTTATCAGAAAGATGTTTATGTGTACAAGCAGCAAACAATTTTGTGTTATTAAAGAAAATTTAGTAGCATAATTAATTAATGTAATTTTTACCCTCGTTGTATTTACGGGGGTAATCATTACTCTTATAAATATTTAATCTTATTATATCATGGCTAAACAAGCTACAGTAGCAAAACAAGTTGAGGTTGCGACTCAACCAAAAGTAAGTAAACAAGTAAAACCGGAATTTGAATTTAAAGATAGAACATACTTTTTAATAACAGGTAATTCTCCTTTAGTATTTACATTACCATGTAAGCATTCTTCTCGTAAACCTTTACTTTATTTCGATAAAGAATTAGGTTCACAAAGAGAAATTAGATATGCTACTAATCAAAAATCTATATTTGCAGACGAGCAAATGGGTACATCAACCTTAGGTCGTATCATATTAAGAAATGGGCAAATTAGTGTTCCCAAAGAACAACAAAATTTACAAAAATTATTATCAATATATCATCCTTTAAAAGATCTTGTTTATAAAGAACTTGATGAGGTAAAAGATTCTGAAAATCATTTAGATTGGATTGAATTAGAATTAGAAGCCTTAATTAAAGCTAAAAGCTTAGATATAGATCACGCTGAAGCAATTTTAAGATCAGAATATGGAGAAGGAGTTACAAATCTTTCTTCTAGTGAACTTAAAAGAGACATAATGTTGTTTGCTAAAAAAGATCCAGTATTATTTTTAGATTTAGCTAATGATGATCACATACAATTAAGAAATACTGGTGCTAAAGCGGTAGAGCAAGGATTCTTGCAATTATCTAGTGATCAAAGAACTTTTACATATGGAGATGGTGGTAGAAAATTAATGACAATACCTTTTGATGAGCATCCTTATTCTGCATTAGCTTCTTATTTTAAGACTGATGATGGAATGGAAGTTTACAAAGCAATATTAAAGAAACTTAGATAAGTTACTCTATAGTAGTTAGGCTGCTGTAATAGTGGCCTAATTATTATAATAATAAAAAACATACAAATGGCAATAAGCGTAAACACTGTTTATCAAAGAGTGCTCGGAATACTTAACAAAGAGCAAAGAGGTTATGTAACCGCTCAGGAATTTAACTTATTCGCTAATCAAGCACAACAAGATATATTTGAACAATATTTCTATGACATAAATCAATTTGGTAGAATACCAGGAAACAGTACAGAGTACTCAGACATGGTAACTTTACTTAACGAAAAAATTAATATATTTGAAACAGTTGCAGCTCCTACAAGGAATTCTGCAAACACTCATTTTATTCAACCATCCAATCTTTATAGATTAGGTACTGTAGTATATAAAAACTCCACAACAAACTCGTTTGGAACAACTACAATAGAAAATGTAGAAGCAGAGCGTATAAACGCTAATGAATTCTTATATATAGACGCTTCTCCTTTCACAAAACCAAAAAACATTAGACCTGTTTTTGTATCAAATACTTCAGGTATTAAAGTATACGGGAATACAGAGGTTGTACTTCCTGCGGAAGTAGAATATTTCTATATAAAATCTCCAGCACCTGTAAGTTGGGCATATAAAGTAGTATTTAATGAAACTTTGTACGATGCTAATAATTCTGTAAACTTTGAGTTGCATGAATCTGATGAAGCCGACCTTGTCATTAAAATACTAGAATTAGCAGGTATACTAATAAAAGACTTAAATCTTTATCAAGTATTTAATGCAGAAGAACAAGAAACAATTAGACAAGAAAAAGCATAATATATGGGTTTAATAAATCAAACAGACGAACAATACTATTTAGGTCCTGATGGAGTATGGAATAGTTGGGATGAAGATTACGGCAATTATCAATTTGTCAGTATAAAAGATATTATTAATAATTTCATTATATCCTATACAGGAGAAGATAAGATTATTCCAAAAATAAAAAGAACAGACGTTGCTTTTCATGCTCAACGAGGAATACAAGAATTTAGTTTTGATATACTACCTTCAGTATTAAGTCAAGAGATAGAGATTGGACCTAACTTAAATTTTGTTTTACCAAAAGACTATGTAAACTACGTAAAACTTACATGGACGGATAGTAATGGTATTGAAAGAGTTATATACCCTGCTATGAAAACAAGTAATCCTTTTCCTATATTACAAGACGATAACTATGAATACTTATTTGACGAACAAGATCGTGAAATAGTTTCTGCACAATCATCAGAAACACAAAAAAAGTTTCAAAGAAGTACACCTAATCAAAATTTAGATTTACCTACAAGAGAAATTGTAGCTATAAACCATTACGGGCAACGATACGGATTATCTCCAGAGCAAGCTCAAACAAATGGTGTATTCTATATAGATCAACTACAGGGTATTATATTTTTTGATTCAAGCTTTGTTGGAAGAATAGTTACTTTAAAATATATATCAGACGGTGTACAAAAAGACGAGGACATGTCTGTACATAAATTTGCAGAAGATGCCTTATATAAGTACATGGCTTATGCAATACTTTCA
>ENA-OSJC01001570-OSJC01001570.1-marine-metagenome-genome-assembly--contig:-NODE-1570-length-18569-cov-9.868970_pt1 | contig 18569 bp, 21 predicted proteins | sample MGYA00237885_ERZ534234 | MGnify/ENA primary metagenome ERZ534234 (study PRJEB26413, sample SAMN06343907) | marine metagenome | isolation source: coastal waters | place: Atlantic Ocean: West Antarctic... | reverse complement strand
TCCACCCAATGCGCCCAACATCCAACTAAAATCATTTCTCAACCACAACCAAACAAGATATCCACCACCAATTTCTAGAAATCCTGCAATCATAAAAAGAAGTAAAGAAGTTAGAATAGTTTTTGGAAACAAATTAAATCATGATTATTTCAAAAGATGAACATAAAAAGTTGCATTAAAAATTAATTTTAAAATAATCATTGTTCAAAAAGAGAGGAAATAAAAAAGTTATGAAGTCTTGTTTAATTTTGATAATAATGCAGCATAAATGAAAGGTAAGATTGTTGTAACTTCTGCATGAAGGGTAGTTTGTTTTGCTTGTCGTGTAACTTTTCCCCATGAAATTGCTTCCTTAACTAATGCACCACTTAAACTTCCATCAAATTCTTGGGCAGTTGTAATGTAAAATGCATAATCTAATCCGTCACGATATTGATTCCACCATAATGTATGATGTTTTGAAATTCCTCCACCAATCATGAACGCTCCTGATTTTTCAGCTTTGAAAATTAATCCAGAAAGTAAATCTGCATCTCCAAGCAAATTTAATTTAAAGTCACGGTGTGATTGTGAAAACATCCAAATTTGATTTCCAACTGCACCATCCATAATTCCAGGAACAATTACCTTAACATCGTTTTTGTAAGCCCAATATAGATAAGAGTCATCTCCAAGATGTTTTCCAATCATTTTACATATTTCAGCAGTGTTCATTTCTCGAACTCCTGCAGCATATTCTTCTTCTAAAAATGACTGCATTTTTTCTTCAATAAGTGGACCATAGCTATCCATAGGTACCAGTACATTTCCTAGTCTGTGAATATTTTGTTCTGCTAATTCCCCATCATCCATAGTGAATGATCCTTCGTTATAATGTGAAAAATGTCTTGCAATATCATGATCCAATGAACCACATGTTACCATTGCAACATCAAACCATTTATTTTTAATCATATCTTTGATTATACCCCTTAATCCTGTAGATACTACAGCAGCTACAAATGAAATAAATTTAAGACACTTTTCATCCGAAATCATCTCGGTTAAAATATCCAAGCCAGCAGAAAGATTTACTGATTCAAATCCTCCAGATTGAGATAATTCTTCAAATATTTTTTCAATAGAGGTGTTAGAATCTATTTTTATGTCCTTTACTGGACGGCCTATATCAATCATCACAGATTATTCATCACACAGAGTATAAATCTATTCTAAAGTATATCTAAAAAACATCTGAATCAATAATATTTTTAATTACTAAGTCTAAATTAGTCTAATTTTTTAATTCCAATAATTAGTCCATAATAATCCTCGTAAGATATATCAGTAATATTCATGTTAAATTTTTGTAAAAGCTTTTCTAGAAATGTAAAATGTACTGAAACTTGATTTGTTTTAATCTTAATTTGATCATCTGTAATTATTTTTTCCCAATCAGACATAGTCTTATCAAGATAGTCAAAAACATCATCATATTTTTTTATTTCATTATCATTCAAAACTATTTTTTAATGGTACTTTAGATATTAAATCTTTCAAAGATATTTTTTATATAGACATAAATAAAAAGAGATGAAGAATACTAATGTATGCCAGCACATAAAGCAACTTCTGAAAAAATATTATCTATTAAAAGTAAATTAATTATTATTGCAATTATGTTTGTCATCATAAATTTAATATTTTACATTGGATTTGATTCATCAGATGATTCATCAGAAGAATCTATCAAAATAGAAGATAATTTTCAATCAAATATTAAAGAACAGACATCTACAGAAATAGTAATTTCAACAACACCATAATTTACTTAAATTAATTTTATGAAATAATATATTTTAATAATATTGATGCATTTGTCGTTGTTCTAACCCTTCTTGTTCAAAATGATTATGTGATTTTCCACCATCATGATGAGCATGAACATGGCCATCAACATGACAATGAGTATTATCTATTTGATTTTTCATAAAGACGTCATCAATATTTAGGATCATGTTAGTTACCTCTATCGCAGTGTTGAAAACCTGTTGTTTAACAGCGGCGGTCTCAATAATTTTTGATAAAGTCATATTAGATATTTTTCTAGAAGTATAATCCACACCATACCATTTAATTTTATTAGTAGAATTTGCAAATTTTGCCCGTAATTGTGTTTTTGTATCTATAACATCCATCCCAATGTTTCGAGCTAAGGTCAATGGAATTTCTTCTACTGAATTTGCAAAACGTTCCAGCACAATTTGTTCTTTATTCTCAATAGTGGATGCATGATTTCTAATTTTTTCTGCAATAATCCCTTCAATTGAGCCTGCACCAAATACAATAAATGGGTTTTCAATAAAATTTCTCAATACTTTAAATCCATTCAAAGCATCTCTATGAAGTTCATCCAAATATCGCTTGGAATTGGCTCGCAATAGTAAAGTAACAGATTTTGGATTAATACCTTCAACAAATATCATTTTATCACCTCCAATAGTTTTTTCATAAATTTTTTTGGCATGGCCTATTTCATCAGCAGATATGTTTTGTATATCCTTACAAGTTTTAGCTCCAGTTGCTTTTTCCAACCACCATAAATCATTATATTTTACTCTTCGAATGGTAATAATTCCTTTTTGTGCAAGAGCTTCTTGAACAAATTCATTTACACCCTTTCGAGATATTACCACATTAACATTAGCATCCACAATTTTTTTTACAAGTATTTCTAGATCAGTATTTTCTTGAGTTAAAAATTGATTCATTTGTTTTGGAGAAGTAATTATAATTTCAGATTCAGATTTTGTTTTCATTGTCTCTAAGGATTCATTAATTAGTAAAATTTTTGGATTGTTTATAGCTCTAGGCATTGCAGAACTATCAATTGTTTTATCAAGTATAGTCCCTCTAATTAATTCAGTTTCAGAAATATTTCCAATTTTTTCTTCAAATTTAATATCATCGATGTCTATGTAATTATTTTTAAAATCAGCAATAGTAGATATTGCTTCAATCATTAAATTTATAATTTTTGTGGTATCTTCGTATAAATCAAAAAGTGTTTTACCATTCAAGCATGTAATTAGTAACTGCTTCATTACATCATGATCTAAATTATTTGATTTTATTTTTACATCATCTAATACATCTAAGGCATAATCAAGACTTCGTTCATAACCTTTTATGATTACAGTAACAGGAATTTTCATATTTAGCAAATCTTTAGCATTATCTAGTAACGAGCCTATTAAAATAGCAGAAGATGTAGTGCCATCACCTACATGTGTATCTACGGTATTTACTGCTTCTATAACAGATTTAGCTGCAGGATGATCAACGTCAACTTTTCTTAAAAATGCACCACCATGCTTTGTTAATGTATCTTCATCAAGTATGTCAATGTATATTTTTGACATACCTTTTGGACCCAAAGATGTTTTAACCAGATCTGTAACAAGTTTTCCAGAAATAAGATTTAGCATTTGTGATTCTTGAACACCAATACGAGAAACATCTTCATCAAGTAAACCAGGATATTTCATCTTCTTTCTTAAAATTAGTGATTTAAAAATATTTTTGAAAAAATAAAATAAAATAAAATTATTACAAAAAAATTATAAATTTAATGCAATTATTACAAATTATTTTTGTATTGCATTATGACTTTCTAGATCATCGTCATCAGGTGTATCAGACGTATTTGGATCATAACCATTTGGCATAGAGTCATCACCACTTCCAAAGTGTTTCAAATCTTCACCGGTTATGACATCTTCCTCTGGTGGAACATAATCTCGTACATCGTGTCGTGTTTTTCCAGGATACTTGCTTTGTGTTGCATATGCCACAATTACAAATAAGGCGGTTGCAATTACCGGAGGTATCATAGTATCCAATCCAGCCCATTCTTCAGGCATAGTGAAGAATAGAATAAGTCGAATAGTAGAACCTACAATTATTGCCACTATAGCTGCTGGCATATTTGCTTTTTTCCAGAATAATCCAAACGTAAGTGGTGCAAATGCACCTGCAAAGACGATGTCAAATGCCAAAATTAGATAAATTCCAGGGGCAGGAATAAAGTAACCAATTGCAGTTCCAATTACCATCATAGGAATAATAGTAAGTCGCGTTACTTGGAGTAATTTACTATCACTCCAATTAGATTTACCCATCCAACGTCGTCGAATTATTCGTTGCATTAGATTTCTAGATATTACACTTGAAATAGCTAGTAACCCTCCACTGGCTGTAGACATAGATGCCCCAATAACACCCATCAGAATTGCAGCACCAATTGCAAATGGCATAAATTCAGTAGCAAGTATTGGCAATGCTAGATCAGGTAATGTATCTGCAGGTAAATAATAAAATGCAATAATTCCCAACATGCTAGTTGGGATTACAGTAAACATTGTTAATGCACCACCCATCAATGCTCCTCTTTGAGCAGTTTTTGGATTCTTAGCTGCAAATACTCTCTCCATAAAGTCTAGTGCAACAATATCTCCCAATCCCAGAGCAAGAATAGCTCCCCAGTTTATCAGTGCTCCATTTGCAATATCAAATAATCCTGAAAGATCCATAAATTCAGGAGGAGCATTATTATAAATTACATCCCATGGCGTATCTGCGAACCCACCAAAGAAGAAAAGGAATGCGGCCCAGAAAGCACCAATTGCAAGATACACTTGAAATAGATTTGTGTATGCGGATGCAAACAATCCACCTGCAACAGTATAGATTACTACAACTAAAGATGAAATTGCTATTCCCCAAAAATAATTTATTCCAAATACAACTTCTAAAATAAATCCACTAGCAGCTAAATTACCTGCAACAAGAATAAGGAAACTAACTATCATTAATATTCCAGATAATCCTTCAGCTCCATTTCCAAATCGTCTAAAATAGAAATCAGGTAATGTAATCATAGACATTTTGTTCAGAGGTTTTGCATAGAAAGCAGCTACAATAAACAAACACAATCCTAAACCAATTGGAATTACTGCACCAGCCCAAAATCCAAATTGAAATGTGAGTGAAATATTTCCTAATGTTGAATTTCCATCAACTGCCTGTGCAGCAAGCATTGTTCCCACCATAAAAAGAGGTAGACTTTTTCCAGCAACAATTAATCGCTTGCCGCTATTTTTAACCAATCTTCCAGCAAATACGCCAACTACAAGTGTAATTACAATAAATACCGCAACCGCAATTCCAAAACTTTCCATTTCAACCAAAGCAGCAATTATAGTGTTAAAAATTATATAAGCATTAATAATTTCAAGTAAAGTACGTTTTTTTAATATAATATAGATTTACAGGATTATTTAATGTAAAATTTGTAATTATTTTAATAATTTATTGTAAAATATAATAAGTAGAGTTGAAAGACAATATTAATCAATAATAATAATAAGTAAATTACGTTAAATTATTTCAAATTAATTTACAGAATTCATTTATTTCAAAAATTTAAAAAAATCATAATGTTAAAAAAATGATTTACAAAATGAATGTTGTATACAGATAATTATCATAAAATAATAATATTCATAAAATAATAATATTCATAAAATAATAATATTCATAAAATAATTATTAAAAAATATAAATTTAATTAGTTAAATGATATCATTATTTTCTATGGATAAACAATATGCATTTGCAGTAATTTTAATTATATTGGGAGTAGGTTTAAGTCAATCTGGAACAATGAACGCTTTTTACAGCGGTCTGGGAGTGGGCATCATAGGATTAGGAGTATTTTGGGTAGTCATTCGATTAATTAAAGAGTTAAAAAGATAGGTGTTTTTTTTTTAAAAAATAACATAATAAAATGATATAAGCAGTAACTAGAATACAAATTATGCCTGCAAAAGGATATTCTACAATAGGAATGAAACCTGCAGTGATATCAAAATTACAATGGGTTACAGATAAAAATTATCTAGGAATGTTTCTACCCAGCACTATAATTATCATGATGAACGAAATTAAAGCAGAAAGGTATCAAGTACATTCCCACAAATTAAGATTAGATCTAACAGGACGATACAATTCAATCACAGTAAGATCAGATGTAAGAGAATGGTTGCATGCAAATTATGCATTATTGAGCGAGGAATATCATGATAAATATAGAATTAATTGTTTTACAAAATTTGTTAGTTATTTTCTAGTAAATATGATTGAATCAAAAAATGATACACAAGACAACATACTAAATCTAAAAGAAACAGATTTTAAATTTCTTCATAAAGAATACCAAAAACAAAAAAGAACTTTAAAAAATGAAATGAAATGTAATTTTGAACAATTTGTAGATAATTACATTAGTGAGTTATTTAATAAAATGGAAATGGCAAAAAAAGCTTTAGCCATTTAAAAATTAGAGGGGGGTCATAGTATCAATTAATCTTGCATTAATAATGTGCCCATCTTTTTCCTGGATCTCAAGATCTACAGTGTGTTTCAATGCATCTAGCATAAAATTAACCTGTACATCCCAACCTATTCTATCTCCTTTTTCAGGAATTGCAAATGTTTCATTTATTTTGAAATCATCTACATCACCATAAAGAGCAGTTATTGCTTTCTTTGATGCATCATGAATTTCTTCTACTGTACTTACTTGTTGCATAGATATCAATACAAAAACAAATATAAAAATTTTTTATAAATTTTTTTATGAAATTATAATTTCATAAATTTTTTTAAAAAAGGTTCTTTATTTTTTTTATCTAATTCCACTACAACCTTATATCTATGAAATATTGCTCTTTGATCATTAGGTTCAATTTTTAATACCTTATCATACCAATTGAGTGATCCTTCATAGTCTTTCAATAGTAATAATAATTTAGCTTTGTAACTTATGGCATAAACATAATTTGGTTCGATTTTAAGTGCTCTATCACAATAAACTAGTGCTTCACCATATTTCTTAGAATGTTCCAAACACCAAACCATTGTACATAATGTGATAACATTATTGGGTTCAACATCTAATGCAAATTCACAATAAGCTTTTGCCTTTCCAAAATTTTTTAACGATATGTAAGCTACACCCTTACTATAAAGCGCTCTAATATTTTCTGGATCATATTCTAAAATTTTATCAAAACAAGCTATGGCTTTTTTGTATAATCCAGTTTTATCCAACACCATCCCTTTATTCAATAATGCATCAGTACATTTTGGATTAATTTCAATAGCCTTGTCATAAAAAACAAAAATATCTTTATTAGAAAATCCTGCAAAATCAAGAGTCCATCCTTTAGCAACTAATGCTTTTGTATTTTTTTTGTCTATTTCCAAAGCCCTAGTGTAGTATCTTATTGCATCTTCATGTTTTTTTTCTTTTGTAAGTTTTTGGCCTTTTTTAAATAAAATATTTGATTGATAGGAATCCTCATCAAGTGCTTGATTAAGAAATAATAGTGACTCTGAATTACGGTTTAGTCTACCTAAAATCAGACTTTTATTATAAAGTGCTTCCGCATTATTCGGACTATTACAAAGAACTTCGTCTGTTAGTACAAGTGCTTTTTCATGATTTCCCAATTTGCTAAAACACATACCTAATGAGATTAATGAATTAGAAAATGTGGAATCAATTATGAGAGATTTTTTAAAACAATCAATTGCATCGTTGAGTTGATCCATAGATAGAAATGCAATGCCTTTGTTATACAAGGCATCTAAATTTTTTGGATCAATTAAAAGTATATTATCATAACAAATTATTGCATTTTGAAAATTTGTAATTTTATGCAAGGTCATACCTTTATGAAGTTGTAAAACAATATTTTCAGGTTCTAATAAAATACCTTTATCAAAATATGAAATTGCTTTTTTAAATTCATTGTAATGAACAGCTATTAATCCTTGATTTAAAAAATGCCAAGCATTTTTTGATTTTTTTAATAACATGATATGTTATAGACGATATAATGTTTATACTTTAATTAATTCGTATGTTACGATTATTTTATTTTAACTAGACTGACTATAGATATATTCCAAAAAAAAGTATGCGTATGTTACTTAGGTCATTTAATAATTAAAGTCAATAATAGAATATGATTATTATGGGTGCAGAATTTTATGGTGAGGATTTTCAGGGTGCAGATGTTGCACCGTTTGTAGGGATTAACACATTTTTACATCTCCCATGGGTTAAAAATCATAAAGAGTTACTAGAAGTAAAACCAGATGTTGCAATTATTGGTGAGCCATTTGATTTTGGTACTACTATCCGTCCAGGAGCAAGATACGGTCCACGAGCAATTAGAGCTGCTTCTACCATTCCATCTCCACCTTTTGAAAGATTCAATATTGAAACTGGTGCAGATCCATTTGGTACTTTTAAAACCGTAGATTATGGAGATGTAAATGTAACACCAGGAGATGTAATTGGATCTCACAAAAGTATGACTCTAAAAGTTAAAGAAGTTCTAGAAGCTGATGGAATTCCAGTAATGCTCGGAGGGGATCATTCAATAACATATGCAAATGTTAGAGCATTTCAGAAAAAATTTAAAAATATAGGTATGATTCATTTTGACACTCATGCTGATTGTGCACCACAAGGATTAACTGGGTTCAAGTATGATCATGGAGCACACATTAGAAGAATAATGGAAATGGGATGTCTAAAGGGTAAAAATTACTCATTAGTAGGTCCTAGAGGGTATTGGCCAGGACGAGATTTATACAAATGGATGGCTGATCAAGATTTCCAGTGGTTTACAATGTTAGATGTAGAAGAATTAGGAGTTGATTACATTGCAAAAGAAATAGCTGATAGAGCTAACGATGGAACAGATGCCGTTTATCTTAGTTGGGATATTGATTCTTTTGATCCTTCTTATGCACCAGGAACAGGGGAACCAGAACCAAACGGACTTACATCAAGAGAAGGTATCAGAATGATACGACAATTATCAAAATCATTTGATCCAGATAGATTTGCAATGGATCTAGTAGAGATTGCTCCTATGTATGATGTCAGTGATAACAGTTCCTACAATGGAGGTATAACTTCAGGGTTAGGACAGAGATTAGTAATTGAATTACTAGCTGGATTATCATTAACAAAAAGAGGATTAGAGGGAGGAGATCCTGTAAGACCACACGATTACAAAGGTACTGGAAATACATACAATTTTGGAAACCCAAAGGCTGAGATTCCAAAAAGAGATTAATGAAAAAAATAACATCTACAGGTAAAGAACCTGATGTAATATCATTTATGAAAATTTATTGTTTAGATAGAGGTTTAATCAAATGATAGATAGTTTAATTCAAACATTAGAAGTAAACAATCCTTTTTTAATAATTATGGTAGGTTTAATGATTGGATTAATACATGCTTTTGAACCTGATCACATTAGTGCAATTTCAACTCAATTATTAATTAAAAATAAAAATGGTTCAAAAAAATTAGCATTAAAACAATTGAGTATTGTATCTTCATTAAGAGGAGCAGTATGGGGAATGGGACATACATCAAGCATCATTTTAGTTGGATTGATAATTGCAGGTTTGTCATTAAATATACATAATGATTTTTTTGTAGGTGCAGAATTAATTGTTGGATTTATGTTAATTGTTTTAGGAATTTTAACAATTTCAAACAAAAAGATTTTCAAACAAAAACATATTCATCCACATAATCATTCGGAGGGAATTTCACACACACATTTTCATAATCATAAACAAGATCATAGTCAAAATCATAGTCATAAAGCATTCTTGATAGGAACTATTCACGGCATTGCAGGAAGTGGTAGCCTTGTAGCATTAACTGCGTCTACAATGGTTAATTTTGAAACGATGATTTATTTTTTAATTTTATTTGGAATAGGAAGTACAATTGGAATGACAGCCATTAGTGGAATAATTGGCATTCCACTTGCACTATTATCTAAAATCAAACAAACTACAAAATATTTAAAATATATTGTATCATGTATAACTTTCATAATTGGTTTGAACATAATATTTACAATTGTGTTAGATGAGAATATAATATCAATTTTATAAAAAATTCGTACTTTACCTAAATTAAAGAAACTGTTTAATCATCTAAAAAATAAAGAATAGAATGAGTAAAACAGAAATAAAAAATATTTTAGTTGCACTTGATATTTCAGGTGCATCAAAAAAGGGATTAGATACTGCAATTTCACTTGCCAAATTATATAACGCAAAAATTACATGTGTGACAATACTTGTCGTATATCCAACTCTCGTTTCAACAGTAGTAAATTATGAAAAATTCTTGAGAGGAAAAGCTAATGCAATGTTAGAGATTACAAAAAAATATTGTGAAAAACAAGAAATTGAATTTAGTTCCAAAGTTTTACGTGGGAATCCATCAACTGAAATTACTAAATTTGCAGATGCAAAAAAAGTAGATATGATCATCATAGGTGCAAAAGGACTTGGAGGAATAAAGGGAAGATTACTTGGAAGTGTTGTAAATTCAGTAGTGCATGAATCTAAGGTATCAGTCTTAATTGTAAGATAGAATTGCAAAATAAGAGGTAGTTTTAAAATTATGAAATATTTTTAAAATAAATGATATAATCTACCTAAAGATAATTTTGTTGCAGGATCAGTTGTAGCAATTTTTCCATCAACTTTTACTTCGTATGTTTCAGGATTTACATCAATGTCGGGTGTTGCATCATTATACAACATATCTTTTTTTCCAATTGAACGACAATTTTTTACAGCAATTAATTTTTTATCACAATTAATTTTTTCTTGTATACCATTATCCAACGCTAATTGAGATGTAAAAATTACAGATGTTGATTGAACAGCTTTACCAAATGATCCAAACATAGGTCGATACAATACGGGTTCTGTTGTTGGAATAGATGCATTTGGATCACCCATTAAAGAATAAGCAATAAATCCACCTTTGATAATCATTTTAGGCTTTACACCAAAAAATTGTGGAGACCAAATTACAATATCAGCTAATCTTCCAGGTTGTAAGCTTCCAACATGATCAGAAATTCCATGCGTAATAGCAGGGTTAATAGTAATTTTTGCAAGATACCGTTTTACTCTAAAATTATCATTTTGAGAAGTATCTTCAGGTAAACTTCCAGTCATTTTTTTCATCTTATCTGCAGTTTGCCAATTTCTTGTAGTAACTTCTCCAACTCTTCCCATTGCTTGACTGTCCGAAGACATCATACTAAGAACTCCAATATCATGTAAAACATCTTCTGCAGCAATTGTTTCCCCTCTTATTCTAGATTCAGCAAATGAAATGTCCTCAGGTACTGATGAATTAAGATGATGACAAACCATCATCATGTCAAGATGTTCTGCTAAAGTGTTTACAGTAAATGGACGTGTTGGATTTGTGGAAGAAGGAAGAACATTACATAAACTTGCAACTTTTAAAATATCAGGAGCATGTCCGCCACCTGCACCTTCAGTATGATAAGTATGGATTGTTCTACCTGCAATTGCCGTAATTGTATCATCTACAAATCCACATTCATTTAGAGTATCAGTGTGTATGGCAACTTGAGTATCAGTTTTATCAGCTACATTCAATGCAGAATTGATTGTTGCAGGAGTTGTTCCCCAATCTTCATGTAATTTTAATCCACAAGCACCAGATTCAATTTGCTCAAATAATGCAGGTTCAAGAGAATCATTTCCTTTTGCAAGAAAACCAAAATTCATTGGAAAATCATCTACAGATTCTATCATTCTATGAATATTCCATTTTCCAGGAGTACATGTTGTAGCATTAGTTCCATCAGCAGGACCAGTTCCACCACCAATCATGGTTGTAGTTCCATTACAAATTGCATGTGTTACTTGTTGTGGAGAAATAAAATGAATATGAGAATCAATTGTACCAGGAGTACAAATCGTATTTTCTCCAGAAATAATTTCAGTATGAGATGAAATTATCAAATCTACATCATCCATAATATTTGGATTTCCAGAGTTTCCAATACCCACAATTCTTCCATCTTTTATACCAATGTCAGCTTTGATAATTCCTAAAACAGGATCTAAAATTATTGCATTTGTAATAACAAGATCAAGTGAATCATTTCTAGATACTCCACTTGCTTGGCCCATTCCATCACGAATACTTTTTCCACCACCAAAAACAGATTCATCACCATATTTGATCAAATCTTTTTCAATTTCAATAATTAAATCAGTGTCAGCAAGACGAATTCGATCACCGGTTGTAGGACCAAATAAATCAACATAGTTTTTCCTAGGAATATTTAATGTCATAATTCCATACCTCGAAATCCTTGTTCTTTTGCTTTAGAAAATGCCTCATCTTGTTTTTCAGACAATAAACCATTTACTAACCCACTAAACCCATAAACAATTCTTTTACCAGAAAATTCGGTTAATTCTATTTTTTTACTATCTCCAGGTTCAAATCTTATAGAAGTTCCAGCAGCAATGTTAAGATGAAATCCATAAGATTTTCTTCTTGAAAATTCTAGTGCTTTATTCACTTCAAAAAAATGTGTATGAGATCCAATTTGAATTGGTCTATCACCAGTATTTCTAACATCCAAAGTTATTGTAATTTTTTTAATATTTGCAATTACGGGTTCTTTAGATAAAAAATATTCTCCAGGAATCATTTTAGTTTTCACCTATAGGATCATGAACAGTTACTAATTTTGTACCATCATCAAAAGTAGCTTCGACTTGTATAGAACGAATTAATTCTGGAACTCCAGGCAATACTTGATCTCTTTTTAAAACCTGTTTTCCAGAACTCATTAATTCTGGAACAGATCTTCCATCTCGTGCACCTTCTAATATGTGATCAGCAAGAATAGCTATAGATTCAGGATGATTTAGTTTTAAACCTCTTCCTTGTCTTTTACGTGCTAATTCGGCTGCAACAAAAATATTTAATTTTTCTAACTCTCTAGGTGTAAGCATCAATAATGATCATATGTAATTATGGTATATAATAATTCAAAAAATAATTCCAAAACTATAACTTTATCAAAATAAGAAAATCATCATGATAACTATTAATTCAATTTTAGGAAATATCTTTAAAGAAGGAAATTTAGAAAAGGAAAATTTTGAGGAGATAAAAATTTCACGAATTGATTTAGAAAAAAGAATTCTGCGAAAAAAAACAAATTTAGGCACAGATATTGGAATTAATTTAGATTCAAGTATTAGGCTTCAACACGGGGATGTTATTGGTAATAATGAAATAAAAATTATTGTTAAACAAATTCCCGAAAAAGTAATTTCAGTAAAATTAAAAGAAAATAATCAAAATATAGGAATAATTTTAGGTCATATTATTGGAAATAGGCACAGACCAATTTCAATTGAAGATAAAATAATTCTATTTCCAATTCAAGAAGATTCAGAATTAGAAATATTTCAAAGGTTATTCAAAAATATGATTGATCATATGGAATTGAAAATAAAAGAAATGATATTTTTGCCACATACTAGCGCTGATGTACATGAACACTGATGAAATTTATGAAGAGCTTGCAGTTATGCAGCTTTCTGATTCATTTTTTCCAACTGGACTTTATGCAACATCAAATGGATTAGAATTTCTTTTTTCTAAAAATGAAATCAAAGGAGTAGAAGATATTAAGAATATGATTAAAGTAAACATTCAACAACAAATAGGACCTTCAGATTGTGTTGCACTTGAAAATGTACTTGAAAGTGCTGAAAAGAAAAATTTTGAGGAGATAAAACAAGCTGATGAAATGGCATTCATTATGAAACCAATAAAAGAAATAAGAAAGGCATCAGTCAATTCAGGAATTCAATTAATTAGATGTGTTTCAGAATTTATAAAAGATGATGAAATTTTTAATAAATATCAAAAAGCAATTAAAGAAAAAAAAGTACACGGGATATTTCCAGTAGCATTTGCAATATGTTGTAGTGCGTTAAAAATAAAAAAAGAAAAAAGTCTTGCAATGCTACTATATGGTTTTACAGTTAGTGTTGTAGGGGCAGCTTTAAGATTAGGATTAATTCAACATTTAGAAGGACAAAAAATAATTCATGAAATTAAACCAATAATTATTCAAACCTTAAAAGAAAATTCAAATAAATCACTTTTTGATATGTGGCAATTTGCACCACAATTTGATATAATCCAAATGTCTCATGAAAAAATGGATTCTAAAATGTTTATTACGTAAAAATTTATTTTTATTTTATGACGCACATACCAAGGATAGGTATTGGAGGGCCCGTAGGTTCGGGGAAAAGTATGCTAATTGAATGTCTTGTACCCATACTAGCTGACATTGGTTATAGTATTAGCATCATTTCAAATGATGTTATCTCAAAAGAAGATGCTGATCGAATAAGAAAAAATTTAGCTACAGAAAGAGGGTTATTACCAGAAAATATGGTGATTGGGCTGGCTACAGGTGGATGTCCGCACACAGCAGTTAGAGAAGATCCTTCAATGAATTTAGCAATAATAGAAGAAATGGAAGATAATCATCCAGAATTAGATTTAATTATAATTGAAAGTGGCGGAGATAATATTACAACTACATTTAGTCCAATTCTTGCAGATTATTTTATTTACATAATTGATGTTGCAGGTGGAGACAAATATCCAAGAAAGGGAGGATTAGGAATTACAAATTGTGATCTTTTAATAATAAATAAAATTGATCTTGCAGAATTGGTAGGTGCGAATTTAGAAATTATGAAAGCAGATGGTGAAAAAATAAGAAAAGAAAAACCAATTGAGTTTATTAATTGTAAAACAAATCAAGGTATTAAAAAAATTGCTGAACATATTATTCGTGATTTATTATTAGATTCTCAACCTAAATCACACAATTTAAAAAAAGTGTAAAATTTGGATGACATAAAATTAATTTCAGATGAAATTCCACAAGAAGTAAAAAAATATAATTTAAAAATAAAACAGTTAGAAGTTGGAAAATCAGGCAAAGTTGGAATTTTAGATGTAGAGTTAAAAGAAAATAATGAATTAAAAACAGTCATAGTAAAGCAATTTTCTCAAGTCCCTTTACAAATTCAACGAGCCATATATCCTGAAAGTTCACTTCCAGGTATGGCATATTTGTATATTATTTCACCGTCAGGCGGAATTTTACAAGGAGATAGATACAAAACAGATATCACTTTAAAAAATAATGCGGTTAGTCATATTACTACACAAGGTGCAACTAGAATCTATAGTATGAATTCAAATTCGGCAGTACAATTGGTAAACATTACACTAGATGAAAATTGTTATTTAGAATACATTCCAGATCAAATAATTCCATATCAAAATTCTAGATATTATCAAAAAGTAAATTTGGATATACATGATAATGCAACTCTAATTTATTCAGAAGTTTTAACACCTGGACGAACAGCAATGAAAGAAACTTTTGATTATGATATCTGTTATCTTAGAACATATTGTAAAAATCAAAACAATGAATTTAGATGTTTAGAAAATATGAAAATAGAACCTAAAAAATATGATATGAAAATAAAAGGAGTATTAGGTAAATATGATATTGTAGGAACAGTATATGTATTAACAAAGAAAAACCAAATAGAAAAATTGGAAGAAAAAATTTATGCTAATATACAAAAATCAGAATTAGTTTCAATAGGTACATCAATTCTACCAAATGAATCAGGAATCATTGTTAAAATTTTAGGAAATAATACTGAAGATGTTTTTGATAAAATTTATGATGTGTTAAAAATTACTAGAAAAGAAATTCTAGGGGCAGAATTTAGTAAAATAAGAAAAAACTAAATTATTGATAAAAATCAGGTTCTTGATCCTTTTTCTGTTTTGGAAGATCTTCCATTACAGCTTGAACAACTTCGTTATGATTGTAAGTTAAATGTCGTAAAAATTTTGCAGATTCATCAGATCTTGTTTTTTCATCAGCAAAAAGCATTTCAGGACTACTTAATTCGCTCATCATTTCTTTACACTCTTTACAAGGTTCAAAATCAAGGTAAAGTTTCATTATTTCATCTCATTTCCTTTAGTATTTAGACTATTTTATGGCATGAGGTATAGGAGCCTCTCTCTTCCGAGGCTTTACCTTGTCCACAGCATCAATTAGATCTTGTTGAGTGATCCTAATCTCCTTGACATTCTTTGACTTACCAGAAACATATCTCCTCAAAGCTGCAATAGCTGCTCTGTTTGCGACTGCTGCAATTTCAGCACCACTAAAGTTATCAGTTAACTTTACAATTTCTGAGATTTTTGCATCACTTGCAAGAGGCTTACTCTTTGTATGAATCTCAAAGATATGCTGTCTTCCTTTTTCATCAGGATTTGGAACTTTGATGATTCTATCAAATCTACCTGGTCTGAGAAATGCTTCATCAACAATATCTAATCGGTTTGTTGCAGCAATTATCAACACATTGTTTAGCTCTTCTAGTCCATCAATTTCTGTTAGGATTTGAGACACTACATTTTCTGTAACATGTGAATTAGAACCTCCGCTTCCTCTTCTTGGAACAAGTGCATCAACTTCATCTAAGAAAATGATACATGGAGCAGCTTGTCGTGCTTTTCTGAAAATTTCTCTAATGCCTCTTTCAGATTCTCCTACCCATTTTGATAATAGTTCAGGACCTTTGATACTAATAAAATTAGAATCTGTCATTTTGGCAAGAGCTTTTGCTATCAATGTCTTTCCAGTTCCTGGAGGACCATCAAGTAAAATTCCCTTGGGAGATTCTACATTAACATAATCATATGCATCCTTGTATTTGATTGGCCATTCAACAGCTTCTTTGAGTTCTTCTTTTAGATTTTCTAAACCACCAACATCATCCCAACTTACATTTGGAACTTGAACTTGAACTTCTCTGAGTGCACTAGGACTTACTTCTTTTAGTGCATCTCTAAAGTCATCACTGGTGATTTGGATCTTTTCAAGTATCTCTGATGAAATTTTTTCTTCATCATAATCAATCTCAGGAAGAATTCTACGAAGGGATTTCATTGCTGCTTCTTTAGATAATATTTCTAAATCAGCTCCTACAAATCCATGTGTAGTTTTTGAGATTTGTTTTAGATCTACTTTTTCATCAATTGGCATACCACGTGTATGAATTGAAAGAATATCGAATCTTCCTTCATCATCAGGAATTCCAATCTCAATTTCTCTGTCAAATCTTCCTGGTCTTCTAAGTGCAGGATCTATTGAATCTGGTCTATTTGTTGCAGCAATTACTACAACATTACCTCTAGACTTCATACCATCCATCAATGTTAATAGTTGAGAAACTATTCTTTTCTCAAGTTCTCCTGATACTTCATCTCTTTTTGGAGCAATGGAATCTATTTCATCAATGAATACAATGCTAGGGGAGTTCTCTTCGGCTTGTGTAAAAATTTCTCTAATTCTTTCTTCACTTTCACCATAATGTTTACCCATTATTTCAGGACCACTTATAGAGATAAAATGAGCATTAGTTTCTCCAGCTACTGCTTTTGCAAGTAAAGTCTTACCAGTTCCTGGTGGACCATAAAGTAAAACACCTTTTGGAGCTTCCACGCCTATTTTTTCAAATAATTCAGGATGACGCATTGGTAATTCTACCATTTCACGAATTTTTTGAACTTCACTTTTTAGACCACCAAGTTCATCATATGTTATTCTTGGAACAGATGCATCAACTGCTTTAGTTAATGAACCAAGTTTGAAAATTGTTTTTTCAGTAACAATTACTGGTTTTGATGGTTTTGTATTTGTTACAACAAATTGAACTCTACTTCCCATTTGTGTATTAAGTGATATTGTATCACCATTACTAAACACATGATTAAGATAGTTGTAAATCATATATTCTTGTAATCCATCAGTTGTAATTTTTTCAGTTGGAGACAAAATGATTTGTTCAGCTTTTACAGCTTCAACGGATTTAATAGAAATTTTATCATCTATTCCTGCTCCAATATTTTGTCTAGTAATACCATCTATTTTGATTATTCCTGCTCCATATTCTTGAGGTGTTGCAGGCCAAAGTTTAACATATGTTTTTTTGTTGTGTGTTAATTCTAAAATTTGACCAATATTCCAATTTTGATCCTCAATTATTTTTGGATCAATTATTGCTCTACCTTTTCCAATATGTTGTTGTGGAATTTCATTAATTTTTAAACTTATTTTTTCCATATTATTACCTCAAAAAAATGAGGGGTTTATTCAACCTCCACTTTTTTACTAGTCTGTTTTTCTACAACTAGTTTGAAAACCAATTGTAAGATTCCATTTTTGTAGGTAGCTTTTGCAGAGTTTTCATCAACTTTATGTTGTAGTGGAACTTTACAATGGTATTTTTTTTCACCATGTTCTGCAGTAATATCTACAACATTTTTGTCAACTAAAATTTTGACATCAGTTTTTTCAACTCCTGGCATTTCAGCTATGAGTTTTACTACTTTCTCTTTTTCATCTACAATTGTATCAACAATTGTTTCTCTGCCATCAGAAATATGAGGACGGTCTGGTTTTACGTTTCCATATTCCTGTACAGAAGGTTTTCCATCT
>ENA-OSJC01001568-OSJC01001568.1-marine-metagenome-genome-assembly--contig:-NODE-1568-length-18578-cov-3.503594_pt1 | contig 18578 bp, 20 predicted proteins | sample MGYA00237885_ERZ534234 | MGnify/ENA primary metagenome ERZ534234 (study PRJEB26413, sample SAMN06343907) | marine metagenome | isolation source: coastal waters | place: Atlantic Ocean: West Antarctic... | reverse complement strand
CAATAGTTAAAAAAGCAGCAATGATAGGAAGGCTGATTTCATATCCAAGTAATGAGAAAATACCTAAAGTAACAAAAACATCATGTGTTAAGGCTGCAATAGCACCTAACGCAAATCTAAATTCAAATCTAATTGATATATATAAAAGAATTAAGCCTAATGAAGAAATAATTGCCATAAGAGCTTTGCCACTTAATTCTGAACCAATTTTAGGACTAACGGTACCTTTCCCAAGGACAAAGTCTGTTTTATTCTCTGGTACTTTTTCTGGAAAGGCATTATACAAGTGATCTACAATTTTTTGCGCAAAGTTTTGTGGCGCATCATCAATATGAGGCACTCTAATTAAAACTGCACCTGGATTTCCGAACTTTTTAATTTCTTCTCGACTAAAATCAAATGATTGTCCATCTACATTTAAATTGCCCATAGCAGATCGAACGGCAGTAATATCTATTTCTTCATTGTATTGAACAGATACCAATATTCCACCTTTGAAATCAATACTTAGCTTAGGTCCACCATTTATTAAAAGTGATACTAATCCAGATAGAATCACTAATGAAGAAAGTGCAAATGCGATTTTTCGCTGTTTCATGAAGTCGATTTTTGTATCTTTTATAATTCTCATATGCTCAACTTATTTAGGCTTTTACGTCCTGTGAAGGAGTTAAAAATTGTTCGAGTAACAAAGATTGCAGTAAACATTGATATTAAAATTCCCCAAAATAATACTGTAGCAAAACCTTTAATAGGTCCAGTTCCAAATTGCCACAGAACTAAAGCTGCGATTAATGTAGTTACATTTGCATCTATAATTGTAGTTAGAGCACGATCATATCCACTGTCAACAGCTGCTTTTGGAGTTTTTCCTTTACGTAATTCTTCTCGAATTCTTTCGAAAATTATGACATTGGCATCAATTGACATTCCTACTGTAAGAATTAATCCCGCAATGCCAGGAAGTGTTAGCGTAGCTTGCAGTGTTGCCAATACAGCTAAGACAAGAACAATATTCCATATTAAGGCAAAATCTGCAATACTTCCTGAAGCACGATAGTAAACCAGCATAAATATTAGAACTAAAACTAAACCAATTATAACAGATTGTGTTCCTTTTCGTACAGAATCAGCGCCTAATGATGGACCTACAACTCGTTCTTCAATAATTTTAACTGGTGCGGGTAACGCACCTGCTCTAAGAACAATTGCAATATCTTTTGCTTCATCAATATTAGCAAACCCTTCAATTAGTGTACCTCCGCCAGAAATTTTTTCACGAATGTTTGGAGCCATATGAACTTTTTTATCTAAAACAATGGCTACTTTACGACCAACATTTGATCCAGTTACAATTGCCCATTTCCTTGCCCCATCTGAATTCATTGATAGATTTACAATAGGTTGTCCTGCTGAAGTTGAGCCCTGTGGACCTAGGTTGGCTTTGGCTTCTTCAACAACACCTCCAGTAAGTTCTGGTTGATCTTCTAAAAGAAATAGAGAGTATACAGATTCAACATCACCATCTACAGTTGGATAATCTTCTGCTTTATGACTGAACATGAAGGTTCCACCAAGAGCTGCAAGCTTTTCCTTCACTTCAGGGAGCTCTAGCATTTTTCTAACAGCATATGAATTTTTTACTGGTACGCCAATTGTATTTCCTAGATTACGTAACATGCTGGAGAAAGGCTGCTCTACATTTACATCCTGAGCAACAGAAGAAGAGTCTGATATTTCTTCGCTGCTTGATTCACCAAAAAGCTCACTTACAGAAACAGTTTCATCATTGTTAGATAGAGTTTCTCTTTTTTTTGTTTGATTGCTTTCAGTTACATTCGCAATTGTTTTATTACCCTTAAGGACTTGGTCAATCTTGACCATTAATTCATTTGTAGTAGTAATATCTTTAACAATAAAAAACTCAAGGAGTGCGGTGCTTTCTAGTAAAGAACGAGCACGGTCAGAATCTTGGACACCGGCAAGTTCAACAATAATTCGTTGGTTCCCTTGCTTTTGAATTGTCGGTTCAGCAACTCCAAATTGATCTACACGGTTTTGAAGAATTTCTAAAACGCGATTAATTGCATCTTCGGATTCTTCACTTAGAGCTGTAATTATATCTTCATTACTAGAACCATATTCATAAAAATAACGTGAAAGTTTTAGATTGTTTTCATTCGAAAAATTAGTCAGGATAGTAAAAAAATCTGCCTCAGGTGTTAATAAAATTTGTTCGCGGATTGATTGAATGGATCGTTTGAATTTATTATCTATATTAATTCCTAAGTTTTCAACTAAGGTTGGAAGATCAACCTCGAGGACAATATACATTCCACCCTTTAAATCGAGTCCTTGTTTAATAGTACGAGACTCAAGGAGTTTAAGTTTGCCTTCTTCTTTAAGCGTTTCTTTATCGCCATCAGTTAGGCTTTGATAGTGAATCGTAGGCCAAATTGCCCAAATTGCCCATGTTAGAACAAGGGCTATAATTAAGAATCTAGGTGTAAGTTTGTTATTCATATATCTTTAATGTTATATGTTTAAAAAAGTCGCGCAATGTAACCTTGCTTTGTGAGGAGAGCAAGGGCATAGCTATTTAGTCTAAATTACCTTGTGTTCTTTTCCAACTTTTATAAAGGCAGTTATGGCACAATCAAGATGCTCTTTTTCCATGCCCGCAGAAATCTGCACTCGAATTCGAGCTTCCCCTTTTGGTACAACAGGAAAGAAGAAACCAATGACATAAATACCTTCCTTTAATAAAGATTTAGCCATTTTTGTGCTAATACAGCATCGTAGAGCATGATGGGTACAATGGGGTGAATACTTTCTTTAATTTTAAAGCCAGCTATTTTTATTTTTGATCTAAAGTATTCAGTGTTTTTTTCAAGTTTATCGCGCAATTTAGTATTTGAAGATAGAAGGTCAAAAACTTTAATACTTGCAGCAACAATTGAAGGAGCTACGGTATTAGAAAATAAATAAGGCCTCGATCTTTGTCTAAGAAGGTCTATTATATCTTTTCTTCCTGTTGTAAATCCTCCTGAAGCACCACCTAAAGCTTTGCCCAAAGTTGATGTCCAAATATCAATTTTATTCATAACTTTATGATATTCTGCTGAGCCACGTCCAGTTTTACCAATAAATCCTGTTGCATGACTATCATCAACCATCACTAGAGCATTATATTTTTCTGCTAATTCAGTAATCTTATCAAGTTTAGCAATATGACCATCCATCGAGAATACTCCATCAGTTGCAATTAAACGTAATCTATTACTTTGAGCTTCTTTTAGTTTAGATTCAAGATCTTTCATGTTATTATTTTCATAACGGAAACGTCTTGCTTTGCAAAGTCTAATTCCATCAATTATTGATGCATGGTTCAACGCATCTGAGATTATAGCATCATCAGAATTAAGAAGAGTTTCAAACAATCCACCATTAGCATCAAAGCAAGATGTATATAAAATCGAATCATCTGTACCAAAAAATTTTGATATTTTTGCTTCTAATTTTTTATGAATATCCTGAGTTCCGCAAATAAATCTAACAGAGGCCATTCCAAAACCATACCTATCTAAAGCCTTCTTAGCTTCATTGATAATTTCAAGATTATCAGCTAATCCGAGATAGTTATTAGCACAAAAATTTAAAACATCACCACCTTCTGTGGTAGATATTCCTATGTTTTGAGGTGTTGTTATAATTCGTTCTTTTTTATAAAGGCCTTCAGCTTTTATTTGAGAAAGTGTATCCAAGTAAATTTTTTTTGAATTTGACATATTATATCTACCAGTTCAGAACTATTTTACCACATTGACCCTGTTCCATGACTTCAAATGCTTTTTGATAATCATCAACATGAAATTGATGTGTTAAAACGCCTGAAATATCTAGACCACTTCTTATCATTTGGGTCATTTTATACCATGTTTCATACATCTCACGACCATAGATACCTTTTAGATGAAGTCCTTTAAAAATAATATCATCCCAATTAATTTGTGTTGATTCAGGAAGGAGTCCTAATAGTGCTATATGCCCACCATGATACATATGTGTTAACATATCTTTAAACCCAGAAGGATTCCCCGAGACTTCTAATCCGATATCAAAACCATTAATCATATTTAGATCGGGATAGGAATCTATTATTTTTTCTTTTGAAATATTAATAGCTTTTGTTGCGCCAAGTTTTCGTGCTAAATCAAGACGATAGTCATTTATATCTGTGATAACGATATTTCGAGCGCCAACAAATTTGCAAATAGCTACAGCCATTATACCAATTGGACCTGCGCCCGTAATAAGGACATCTTCACCAACCATATCAAAAGAAAGCGCTGTATGAGTTGCATTTCCAAATGGATCAAAAAAAGCGGCAATTTCAGAGGGAACATCTTTATGAATTGACCATACGTTTGATTCCGGGATCACTAAATATTCAGCAAATGCACCTGGACGTTGAATTCCAACTCCAGTAGTTTTGTGGCAAATATGTCGTTTACCCGCGCGGCAATTTCGACAATAACCACAAGTAATATGTCCTTCACCTGATACTCTATCTCCGGGTTTAAAGTGTGTGACGCCAGGACCTATTTCTTCAATGATACCACAAAATTCGTGACCTGTAATAAGAGGTAACTCTAAAGTTCGTTGCGCCCAATTATCCCATTTATAAATATGAAGGTCTGTCCCACATAGTGCCGTATGTGTAATTTTTATTTTAACATCATTTGTTTCACATTCGGGGACAGGCATCTCTTCCATCCAAATACCAACTTCAGGTAATTTTTTTACTAATGCTTTCATATTTTTTCTTATGATGATAAAAGAGGGGGTTATTTAACTAAAAAATATAAAGGCTTCTACTTCCTATACCCAACGAAATAAAGTTGGCACTATATAATAATGCTATAACATATTGTAGTGAGAAAGTTATTTAAATTTTGTCAATTTGATTAAAGAAAGAGCACTCATGAGTATTCAAAAACAGTTTTTGTGGATAAATATTATTGGCGGAACTTCAGTACTTGGTGGTTATGTCTATGCATTGTTAGGTCATCCTATTTTAAGAGCACAAATCTGGGGAGGTGTTCCAGAAACGTGGCAGCCATGGATTACTATATTTATGTTTATTTCTGCCTTTGGGTATTGTTTTGGAATGTATTATTTGATTTTCAATGAAGGTCTAAAGTTGAAATTTTTTAATGGAAAATATGATTCAACTATAATGAGAATACTTTTAGTTTTATTTTTGGGTTCTTCTTCTATGTGGATCCATTCAACTTTTAATTATTTGGAGCTTCCAAACGAAAATTCTTGGACTATGGTTCGGATTGAGCTTTGGTGTGCAGCTATATCGCTATTATTAATGACGTACGGGCTAGCAACAGCCAAAGGTATTCAGAACTCTCAACTTCATAAACTATCTGTATTGGGATTAAGTATTATTTCATTTCATTGTTTTTTCTTTGATGCAATTTTATGGACAAATAAGTTTCCAACGAGTTTCTAATGATGAGAATTAACAAAATATTGTATTATGTTTCTTTTTCCATTTCTTTTTTAATGGCTCAAGAAAAAGTTGTTCTTTTTAATGTTAATGTAATTGATGGTCTTAATTCAACTGTCAAAAAAGACATGATGGTCTTTATCTCAAATAGAAAGATTGAGTCTATAAAAAAGATTGGATCAATTCCCAAAGATTACAAACGAATTGATTTAAGTGGGATGTTTTTACTCCCGGGTTTTATTGATGCTCACACTCATATAAGTTCAATGGAGGCTGCTGAACGTGCTTTACAATCAGGAGTGACTACAGTTAGAAGCGCAAGCACCTCAAGTTTTCAGGATGTATCTTTACGTGAAATGGTTAAGAATGGAGAATTGATTGGTCCCGATATGATTGCTGCCGGAGTTTTTGTTACACCAAACCTTGGTGAGACAATTCTGGCAGATGTACGCCTTGGGAATCTTGTTAAAGGTGTTCAAGAAGAAGAAGAATTAAGAACTGTTGTTCGAATAAATGCAGAACGTGGTGTTGATTTTATCAAGACAAGAGGTACTGAGCGCGCAGGTTTACCATATACAGATCCAAGGAAACAAACTTATAGTGAGCAGCAATTAAGGGTAATCGTAGATGAAGCCAATAAGTATAATATACCTGTTATGGCACATGCCCATGGTGATGAAGGAGGCTATGCGGCAGTAAAGGCAGGTGTGAGAAGTATTGAGCATGGCACTTACTTATCAAAAAGAACTTTAAGTTTAATGAAGAAGAAAGGCACATATTTAGTACCAACTTTTTCTACTGTAGTGGACTTAACTGAGCCAGGTGGTGATTATGATGATCCTGTACTTTTTATCAGAGGGCAACATATGCTCCCTGCATTAGAAAATACAGTTAAAATAGCTTATGAAATGGGAGTGAAAATTGCAACAGGGGCAGATACTAGATATGGACCAAATAGTACTACTCGAGTTGGAATGGAAATAACAAACTTTGTAGATCTTGGAATGAAACCTATAGATGCGATTAGATCAGCAACGATTATTGGTGCAGAGTTATTAATGATTGCTGACAAAACAGGCACAATTGAAGTTGGAAAGGAAGCAGATTTGATTGCAGTTACCAATAATCCTTTAAAAAATATTCGTACTATTCAAGATGTTGTTTTTGTTATGAGTAATGGAGAGATAGCTTTAAAAAGAATACCGTTTAATAAGGAGTAAGTCATGAAGCGATTTAATATATTTTTTTTTGTTTTTTTGAATTCTTTTGTTTTGGCTACCTCGCCATTGAAAATTTTTATTTCAGTAGATATGGAAGGTATTGGTGGTATTGGAACAGCTGAAATGACACATTCAAATGGTAAGGATTATCAACTAGGTAGAAAATTAATGACTGCCGAAGTAAATGCTGTTGTATCCTCAATTATTAAATTTAATAATGATGCTGAAATATTAGTAAATGATTCTCATGGGGATATGCAAAATTTGAATCATCAAGAATTAGACCCTAGAGTTATATATATTCAAGGTAATAAGAAACCATATGGTATGGTGCAAGGTTTAGATAGAAGTTACGATGCAGCAATTTTTATAGGTTATCATGCAAGAGCAGGCTCTCCCAGAGGATTTCTAGCGCATACAGGCTCTGGAGCAGTAAAAGGATTATGGTTAAATGGGATTGAGGTTGGGGAGGGAGGTTTAAATACATATTTTGCTGGTGAAATGAATGTACCTATTATTTTAGCAGCCGGAGACGATGTTTTTACAGAACAATTTGGAAAACTTGTTAATTGTGAATTGGTGATAACAAAAAATGCTATTACTGCTCAGGTTGCAGAACTAAAACATGGAATAATTGTTCAAAAAGAGTTATCTATTGCTACAACGAGAGCATTAAAAAGTATTAAAACTAAAAAGCCAGTCAAATTTAAAGATTCAGTTCAAATTAGATTGAAGTTTTCTACTCCAACTCATGCCGAAATTCTTCAAGCAATTCCTGGAATGAAATGGATTGATGGTTATACAGTTCAATATAATAGTACTAATATGGTTGAAGCATATGCATTAATACGTCTTATGTATAGATATGTAAAGCCTTAGACCTTAAATGCTGAAACTTAAAAGAACACTAGGCTTATTTGATGGAATTGCTCTTCTAGTTGGTATAACTATTGGTGCCGGTATCTTTAAAACTCCCCAAGTTATTGCAAGCTATATAGATTCTTTTTCAATCATTATAATATTATGGATTAGTGTAGCTGTTTTTGTATATGTAGGCGCTTTAATTTATGCTGAGCTAGGCTCACGATTCCCTCAAACTGGAGGTGAATACGTTTATATGGAAAAAGCCTTTGGCCCTTTTTTTGGATTTTTATTTGGATGGGCTCAACTTCTTATAATACGTACCAGCCCTACTGCAGCTCTAAGTTTATTATCTGCTGACTATTTAGGATATTTTTTTCCTATTGATCAATTTCAAAAAATAATAATAGCCATATTAATAATAATTATTTTTGGTTTTATAAATGCTTTAGGAATTAATAAAGGAAGCGCATATAATAAGTTTTCATCATCTGTTAAAATTACAGGATTAATATTTTTCATTGTAATTGGATTAACTTTTATTGGTGGAGATTTCTCAAGATTATCTGAATCAGTTTCAGCAACAGCAAACTTAGGTCCTGTAGGTAATATTATTGCTGCAATAATGATGATAGTATTTTCTTTTTTAGGTTGGGATAGGGTTGGGTATGTAGCAGGCGAAATGAAAAACCCAGAGAAAGTTATTCCACAATCAATGTTTTATGGAATGTTGATAGTTACAATTCTGTATCTCGGTTCAAATATTTTGTATCATTCCGTTATAGGATTAGAAGGAATGCGCTCAAGCTCGATGGTTGCTTCAGATACTGCGATATCTTTATTTGGAAGTATTGGTGCAAGTCTTATTTCAATAATGGTAATCATTTCGGCGACAGGAAGTGTTAATGGAACTATGATGGCAACAACAAGACTTTATTATGCAATGGCAAAGGATGGATTAATCTTCAAATGGTTTGATTTTATCCATCCAAGGTTTCAAACGCCGACGCATGCTATTGTTGCTCATTGTTTTTGGAGTATAATGTTAATTTTAATACGACAAAACTTTGAGACGCTTGTAGCGGGAATGGTATTTGCAATTTTAATTTTTTATGGATTTACGACCGTGGCATTTTTTAAATTTAGAAAAGAAAACTCTGGAAATAATGATGGATATTCTTTGCCCTATTTTCCAATACTCCCCGCTTTATATTTATTGGGGATTGTAGTACTTGTACTACTTAGAGCATTTTATGAGCCATGGAAATCAGCTCAGGATCTTATTTTTGTTTTATCAGGAATTCCGATGTATTATATTTTCTTTAAAAAATGAAATGTATAATTATTTAGTCCTTTAGAAAGATAAATTTTGAATAAATATTTTTTTTACTTTAACACTTTGTTCTTATTAACTGCTCAGGATCGTCCAGAAGTAGAAGCAATTAGAACTGATTCAGCAATTAAGGTTGATGGTTTATTAGATGAGATAGTTTGGGGAAAAATTCAACCAATTACTCAATTTATTCAAAGATTACCACAAGATGGTGCTAAACCAACAGAAAAATCTGAAATGCGAATTATTTATGATGATAATTATCTTTATTTTGGGTTCACTTTTTTTGATAGTGAGCCTGAAAAAGTTCGTGCAACGATACTTAATCGAGGAGGCTGGATTCATAGAGATGATAAGTTAGAGATTGCTTTAGATACGTATTTAGATCGTCGGAATGCTTACCTTTTTGAAATGAATCCATTAGGTACTCAAGATGATGCATTAATTTCAGATGAAAGTCGTCCAAGTTTAGATGAGTGGGCATGGGATGGTATATATTTAAGTGAGGGGCGTGTCACGGAGTTTGGCTGGGTACTTGAAGTAGCTATCCCATTTAATACATTAAGATTTCCTAACAAAAATAAATTAACTATGGGATTAGCCGTAAAAAGATATATTAATAGAAAAAATGAGAGTGTAATATGGCCTCATATTGGTTTAGAATACAGTTCAGATGTATATCAAGTATCTCAATATGCTAATTTAACTGGTCTAAAAAATATTAAACGTGGAAATGATATTAAGATTAAACCTTTTGGTATTATTGGATCCCAAAAACAAATATCAAAGGATGAAGCTTTATCTAATGATATAGGAAATGGAGGACTAGATCTATATTATGGATTAAAGTCAAACCTGACTCTAAATTTGACTTATAACACTGACTTTGCACAAGTCGAAGCAGATAATGCTCAAATTAATTTGACTAGATTTAACCTTTTTTATCCTGAGAAAAGAGAATTCTTTTTAACGCGGTCTAAATTATTTGCTTTTGGAAATTCGCGCCAAACTGAAATTTTTTTTAGTCGACGTATTGGTTTAAATCAGAATGTTTTAGGTGGCTCTCGAATGTATGGGCAGATAGGGAAAACTTCGATTGGAGCTCTAAACATTCACACTCAAGCAGAAAATGGATTGCCAGCAACAGCATATAGTGCCTTAAGATTAAGGTCAGATATTCGTGATCGGACCACAATAGGTGCAATTGTCACAGATGTGTCAAACAAAGAAACCAAAAATTCAGTTTTTGGTTTTGATGGACAAATGCGGTTTTGGGGAAATAGCAGTATTTCTACTTGGTATAGTCAAGTCCAAGATGATCAATTTGATAAACCTTCAGTAGCCTCAATGATTAAAGTTGATTTAAAAAATGATCGCTATTTTTTTACTGCTGGCCAACACCGCGTTGATAAAGATTTTCATCCAGCTCTTGGATTTGTCCAAAGGAATGATATGGTTGGAACAGGTGCTATAATCGGATTTACACCAAGGATAGGGAAGGGAGAAGAGCTAATTCGTCAATTAAGATTTACCTTATACGTAAGAGATGTTAAGAATCTTGAAGGTCTTAGTGAAACGAGTATTATAAATGGTGGAATTGATGCTATTTTTGAATCGAGAGATAAAATTGGATTAAAAATTATTCAAGAGAAAGAAAAGTTGTCTAATGGTTTTACTTTAGGCAATGGACTTGAAATTTTAAAAGGAGAACATATAGATAGAAAAATCTCATTTTCGGCTAAGACGAATCAGAGCAGGGGTGTTTGGGGTAACTTCGCCATTTCAAAAGGAGACTATTTTGGTGGAAATAAAACAAGTTGGGCTGGCTCTATTGGGAAACAGTTTTCCAATCATTTAACTTTGTACGGATCGGCCAACCAAAATATTATATTTATGCCCAACCAAGGCGAATTCACAGCAAATATTTATGGTTTTACTGCTGAAGTTGCATTAAACCGGAAATGGTTTGGGAAAGCTATAATACAATATGATAATTTTTCGAATCAAGTTCAATTATATTGTCGAATTAATTGGATACATACTCCAGGAAGTGATTTATTTATTGTTTTAAATAAACTTTACGATATAAGTGGCAATAATCATGGATTAGTACAAAATACCCAAGTAGTTAAGTTGACTTATTTATTTCAAATATAATTTACGGTCTTATTGTTTCAACGATCTGTATTCTGCTAAATTCATTGTTCAAAAGAAAGCTATTATTAATAAAGTGATATTCAATGAGTAAAGTTATTTCATTAACAAATCAAAAAGGTGGCGTTGGTAAAACAACATCTGCAGTTAATCTAGCCGTTAGTTTTGCTGTCTCCGAAGTAAAAACACTTTTAATAGATTTAGATCCACAATCAAATGCAACTACTGGAATTGAGGATTTAATTAAAGAGCCAAAAAAATCTATTTATGATGCGATTATTCGAGGAACATCAACAAAGGATGTAATTACAAAAACTAAATTAGATTTCCTTGATATCATAACTTCAACTAGCGACCTTGTCGGAGCTGAAGTAGAGTTAGTGGGCTTAATGTCAAGAGAGTATCAACTTGAAAAAGTGATAAAGCCGATTAGAAAAAAATATGATTACATACTTATTGATTGTCCACCATCTTTAGGCCTATTAACTCTAAATGCGCTTACTTGCTCTAATTCGGTAATTATACCTATCCAATGTGAATATTATGCTTTAGAAGGATTGGGCCAACTATTAAATACTGTACGATTGGTTCAGAAAAACTTAAATCCAAATCTTGAGATTGAAGGAGTTCTTTTAACAATGTATGATAGCCGGCTTAATTTGTCAAAGCAAGTAGCAGAAGAAGTTCGTAGCTTTTTTAAAGATAAAATTTTTCAAACAATTATTCAAAGAAATGTTAGTTTAAGCGAAGCTCCGAGCTTTGGTAAACCAGCATTATTGTATGATGCGAACTCAACTGGAGCAAAGAATTATATGACTTTAGTGGAGGAGATATTAGCTGATGGCAACTAGAAGGTTGGGGAAAGGACTTGATGCATTAATAAGGCCACCTTCAAATCAGGAGGTCTCCCCTGCCGGAGTAACAAGCCTTCTGATTTCTAAAATTAGAACAAACCCTCATCAGCCAAGAAAACATTTTGATAATAAAGCTCTGCAAGAACTTGCCGCTTCAATAAAAGATAAGGGAGTAATCACCCCAATCACAGTTAAGGTGGAAGATGATGGCTATACTCTTATTGCGGGAGAGAGACGCCTTAGAGCTTCTAAGCTATTAAAGAAGAAAGATATTCCTGGATATATAATTGAATTAACTAATGATTCCGAAATGATGGAAGTAGCTTTAATTGAAAATATTCAGCGTGAAAATTTAAATTCTATTGAAGAATCTGAAGCTTATGCAGTTTTACAAGGTAAGTTTAGTCTTTCTCAAACAAATATTGCAAATGCAGTTGGAAAGAGTCGATCTGCAATTACAAATGCACTAAGGTTATTGCAGCTTCCAAGTGTGGTTAAAAATAGTATTATTGATAATAAAATATCTGCGGGTCATGGTCGAGCTGTACTTGCGATGAAAACTGAGTCCAGAATGTTAAAACTTTGGAAAAAGATTCTCGACCAAAATCTTTCTGTGCGGGAAGCTGAAGCTCAAGTTAAAAGTAAGGAAAAAAAATATTTTATTGAAAAAACAAAGAGTAAAGTAAAGACTGCTTCTATACGCAAACTTGAAGATGAATTAATTACGGTTTTAGGCACAAAAGTTCAACTGAAGCATAAAGGCAAAAAAGGAGGGTCTATTATCATTGATTATTTTTCAGATGATGATTTGGAACGTTTGCTAGCTCTTATTCGTAATATTAATTAAGTTAGATGAAAGCAAGTAGATATACTTTTGTAGCTATTCCTGATCATGATGGAAAGAAAAGGCAATTCAATATTTCGAGACGTGTTACATTTTCTGTTTTGTTTTTATCGGCGAGTAGCATAATATTTTTTATAGTTAGTTTGTTTTATCTAATACCTAAAGCTTTAGACTTTAATGAAATGGAAAAAGAATACAATTTACTGATAGTAGAACGAACCAAAGTATTGACACTTTATAATGAGCTTGAGCGTTTGAAAGAAGTTGACAGAATGGTTCAAAGAGCATTGGGTACTGATTTAGTTGAAAGTAATAATAGTGAAACGGGATTGGTAGAATCAAAGGATAAAGAACCTATTGATTTTAGCTTAATTTTTAATGTTCCTAGTTTATTGCCAGTTGAAGGTATTTTAACTCAAGAAATGATTGAGAAATATGAAGATTTTGGTAAAGAGCATTTAGGTATAGATATCGCGATTCCTGAGAAGACACCCGTTCTAGCTTCAGCCTCGGGTCAAGTTATCTTTTCAGGCACATCAGAAAAATTAGGGAACCTAATTGTTTTATTTCACGGGAATGAATATTTTACTTACTATGGTCATAATACATCAATTAGTGTTAAACTTCATGAGTTTGTAAGTGTTGGAGATACTATTGCAAGTTCAGGAAATACAGGTGAGAGTTCTGGGCCCCATCTTCATTTTGAAATATGGAAAGATGGTGAAGCTGTTAATCCTTTGACGTATTTTCCAAAATATAATAAATCAAATATGAGTGTTGAATAATATGGCTAGAAATGAGAATAAAGATGTGCACACAATGATAGGTGCAGATGCAGTAATCCAAGGCAATATTAGTTGCAGTGATGGTATAGCCATTTATGGAAAAGTTTTTGGTGATGTCACATCTGAAGGGCCAGTTAGAATAGCGCGTGGTGGAGAGGTCCATGGAAATATTCAAGCGAGTGATTCCCATATTGGCGGTATAGTTGACGGTAATGTTAGGGTAGAAAAGAGAGCAGTTCTAGGATCTGAATCAAATTTAAAGGGCGATTTAATTTATAGTACTTTAGTTATTGAAGAAGGTGCACAGTTTCAAGGTCATTGTGTTTTAGCTGGGAATAAATCTATTCCAGAACCCGAAAATTCTGGGCAAGAATTGCAATCTGAACAATATGATTGACGATTCTGATAATTTTTTAAAACAATCATTACAACAATTTCAACGTTTTGTCCGTCGATCTGGTCCTTCGGCAGCAGCAGCTTATACATTATTAGCATCTATCTTGTTACTGGGCTCTATCGGCTTTTTTTTAGATCGTTATCTTAATTCACCTCCATTTTATATAGTTATTGGGTTATTTCTTGGCATTCTTATTGGTTTTTATGGATTAGGAAAAACAGTATTTAAAAAATGAGAATTATAATTTATTTATTTTTAATTGGAGTAGGAATGTTTGGATTAGCAGTTGGGATTAAGCCTGAATATATTAAAGAGATATTTTGGGGAATCTTGTTACCATGGTTAGTGGTGCTAACTGAATTATTTTTTATTTTCAAGGCGAAAGAAAAAACCCCATTCATAAGAATAAAAGTTATGATATCAAGTTTTATGTCTAAAATGATATTGTTTGCTATTTATTTATTTACAATTTTTTACTTTTATGCTTTTGCACCATTGCCATTTGTTATTAGTTTTTCGGGCTCATTTATAGTGTTTTATACGCTAAAGACTGTAGTGTTTAAATCACTTTTTCAATCTTAAACAATTTTAGAAGAAAAAAATGATAATAGGTGGTGAAAAGACCTCCGGGTCCAGTGTGATGGATCGTGTTGGCGAAAATATTATTCATCATGTTTCTAATTCAGGTATAGATCATCCGATAGTGCATCTGCCGCATCTTTTTGGAATTGATATGTCTGTAACTAAACATGTCCTTATGTTATGGATTGTTGCTTTATTAGTATCCATTTCAATTATTATTCCTATCAGAGCATACCTAAAACAAAAACATATTGTACCAACTGGTATGGCTAATGGAATTGAGGCTATAGTAAAATTTATTCGAGATTCAATTGTAGCGCCTAATGTCGGCTTGAGGTGGGTAAATACATGGACACCTCTTATGTTAACATTTTTCTTTTTTATTCTTTTTGCAAATGGCATTGGAATGGTTCCAATCTTTGATTTAATTGGTACGGTCAATAGATTTATTTTAAATATTCCTGCAGAAACGAGTCCAGCCTGGAGCGCAGAATTATATGGTGATAACTTTATTAATGGTTTGTTGCATGGTGGAGTTACAGCTACTGGTAATTTTAATGTAACAGCAGCATTGGCTACAATCACATTTTTCACTATAATGATAGCTGGAACAAAAGCTCATGGGTTTATTCAACATTGGAAGAATCTAGTTCCTCGTGGATTAGCTTGGCCGATTTATATAATTTTAATTCCTATTGAATTAATGGGTTTAATAGTAAAGCCTTTTGCCTTAACTATGCGATTGGCTGCTAATATGACGGGTGGACATATAGCTCTACTGGCGCTTTTATCACTAATGGCAATATTTGCCGAAATGTTTCATTCAACAGCAGCTGGAATTGGTGTTGCTTTTATATCGGTACCAATGGCTGCTGCGATTTCAGGATTAGAGATCATTGTTGTTATCGTACAGGCATATGTATTTACATTACTTACTGCTGTCTTTGTAGGAATGGCAATCAATGTTCACCACTAAATAATAAAGAGGAAATAATATAATGGACGCTATTGCATTTATGCCAATTGGCTTTGGTTTGATTACGATCGGTGCTGGTCTGGGTATTGGAAAATTTGCTTCTGCAGCTGCAGAAAGCATAGCTCGTCAGCCTGAAGCTGCAGATAAGATTACAGGTGCTATTAACCTGCCACTATTCCTTCTTGAAGGAGTAGCGATTTTAGCTGAAGTCTTCACATTTCTGATGTTGATCTTAAAATAGTTAATTCAATCAACATATTAAGTTCGAAAGAAAATAAATGAACCCATTAGTTCAGCTTGATCCTGGCCTATTCATATGGACTATAATCACATTTTTAATACTGTGTTATGTTCTAGCTAAATTTGCCTGGAAACCGCTAATAAAGATGCTAGATGATAGAGAGAACATGATTAAAGGTTCTCTTGAGGATGCTAAGAAAGCCAAAATGGAACTAGAACGTTTAAGTGAAGAATCAGAAGCTATTACTCTTAAAGCACGCTCGGAAGCTCAATCGATATTAGCTGAGAGTAAAGCTGCGGCCGAAAAAGTTAAAGATGATATTATTGCCAAATCAAAAGAGCAGGCAATTAAGATACGTGATGATGCTCAAAAACAGATTCAAGTAGAGAAAGATAAAGCTATTTCTGATATTAAGCAGGAGGTTGTTAACTTAACAATTTCTGTTGCTGAGAAGCTTATTAAGAAGAATCTTAGTGATTTAGATAATAAATCACTTATTGAAGATTCCCTTAAAAAAGTAAAGACATATGAAGCTTAAGCTTAAAGCAAAACAATATGCTGAAGCTCTCTTTAATGTAGCTTCTCAAGATAATTCAGAAAAAGCGGTTAAAGATTCTCTCGCAGTGGTGAATAGTGTTTTGAAGTCTTCTTCAGAGTTTAGAGCTTTTTTGTTTTCTAAGCGAATCAGTGAAGTTCAGAAGGCTGTTGCTGTAAAGAAAGTATTAGGGGACCAATGTCATCCAATTGTATCAGAGTTTATTGGATTAATTAGTGATCAAAACTTGATTAAGTTATTTACCTTAATTGGGAAGTCATATAATCAGATATTTTCAGATAAGATGGATTACATTTCTGTGACGGCTTATGTTTCGAATGAGTTATCTGACACTGAAATTCAAAAACTGAAAAGATCACTCGAATCAGCTTTTAGTAAATCAATGGAACTTCATGTTAATGTCGATCCATCTTTAATCGGTGGAATCAAACTTCGTGTTGGAAACAAATTCATGGATGCATCAATTCAAAATCAATTGAATAATATGCGCCAGTCATTATTAAAAGCATAATGCTTTAAAAGGAAATCATGGATATCAAAACGGATAATATTGCAAACCTCCTCAAAGAACAGATCGCGAAATTCGACTTATCAGTTGATGTATCTGAAGTTGGTGAAGTAATTTCAGTTGGTGATGGTGTAGCTCGTGTAAGCGGCCTCGAAAACGTCATGAGCTCAGAGCTTGTAGAATTGCCAAACGGTGTATTTGGAATGGCTTTAAACTTAGAAGAGGATAATGTTGGTCTAGTATTATTTGGAGAAACTCGGCTCGTAAAAGAAGGTGATCTAGCAAAGAGGACAGGTCGAGTTGTGGAAGTACCAGTTGGAGAAGCCATGCTTGGTCGCGTTGTTAATCCTTTAGGGCAACCGATTGATGGCAAAGGCCCAATTGATACTAAAAACTTTTTAGCAATTGAACGTAAGGCTCTAGGAGTCATGTCTCGTTCACCTGTGAATCAGCCTTTGCAAACTGGTATAAAAGCTGTAGATAGTATGATACCAATAGGACGAGGTCAAAGAGAGCTTATTATTGGTGATAGACAAACGGGTAAAACAGCTGTAGCTATTGATGCTATCATTAATCAAAAGCATACTCACGAAACTGAAAACCCCGTTTATTGTATTTATGTAGCTATAGGCCAGAAAGCATCTACCGTTGCAGCTATTGTTGCTGAGCTTGAAGAAAACGGGGCCATGGAATACACAACTGTTGTAGCTGCGAATGCATCTGACGCTGCTCCTTTACAATATATTGCTCCTTATTCAGGTTGTGCAATGGGAGAGTTCTTTAGGGATAATGGTAAACATGGACTAATTGTTTATGATGATCTTTCAAAGCAAGCAGTTGCTTATAGGCAAATGTCTTTAGTCCTTCGTCGACCACCAGGGCGTGAAGCCTTTCCAGGTGATGTCTTTTATCTACACAGTCGATTATTAGAACGAGCTTCTAAACTATCTTCTGAATTAGGAGGAGGCTCTTTAACTGCTCTTCCTATTATTGAGACACAAGAAGGAGACGTTTCTGCATACATACCTACAAATGTTATATCAATTACAGATGGACAAATTTATTTAGAAAAAAACTTATTTAACTCTGGTGTTAGACCTGCAATTGACGTGGGTATTTCTGTCTCTCGTGTAGGTGGAAATGCTCAAATAAAAGCAATGAAAGGTGTAGCTGGAACTCTTCGATTAGATTTAGCTCAATACCGTGAACTAGAAGCTTTTGCAAAATTTGGTTCTGATCTTGATAAAAATACTCAAGCTCAACTTACTCGGGGCGAAAGAATGGTTGAAATTCTAAAGCAGGGTCAATATTCTCCAATGAAGGTTGAAAATCAAATAGTTATCATCTATGCAGTCTCAAAAGGACATTTAGATAAAGTTCATATCGAAAAAGTAGCTGAATATGAAGCTGGACTTCTTGATTATTTAGAGGCAAACAATAAAAAAGATTTAGAGTCATTAGCGACTGAAGGTGTTATGACTGAAGCGTTAGGTGAAAATTTTGATAAATCAATATTAGAATTCACTCAAGGTTTTACTATTTAAAGAATGGCTAATCTCAAAGATATCCGTGATAGGATTAAGTCTGTTAAAAGCATCCAAAAAGTTACTAAAGCTATGAAAATGGTTGCAGCCGCTAAGATGCGTCGTGCTCAAGAAAATATGGAACAAGCTAGACCCTATTCTAAAAGCTTATCTCAGATTATCTATAATTTACTTCCAGATGTGGACCGTGAATTATTACCAT
>ENA-OSJC01001567-OSJC01001567.1-marine-metagenome-genome-assembly--contig:-NODE-1567-length-18584-cov-3.359269_pt1 | contig 18584 bp, 12 predicted proteins | sample MGYA00237885_ERZ534234 | MGnify/ENA primary metagenome ERZ534234 (study PRJEB26413, sample SAMN06343907) | marine metagenome | isolation source: coastal waters | place: Atlantic Ocean: West Antarctic... | reverse complement strand
CAAAATCTAACGCCATATTTTCCTCTTTTTTTAATATTTAACTTATAATGTTCAAAATCTAAATGATTTGTTGAACAATACATAATACTATGCTAAGAGGAAATTTATCAAATTATTTTATAAAAAATTAATATTAAGATAGCTTATTAAACTTAAAAGTAGCCTTTTTGCCTTTAACTATAAACGATGATTCTCCAGATTCAACACCTTTATTTATTTCATTTGCTTTTTCAGTAGGAACTAATTCGTCAACACCTGTTCCCATAGCACTACCTACGACCTGCAAACCGCTGGAAACCATTTTTACCGATGACAATAAAACGTCTATGAATTGCCCAGCTGTTTTCCAGCCGGCGTTTGCCTGTACTTTATAATTGGATCCATTAATATTGATGTTTCCGTTGACGACTGTTATTTTTTTATCTTTTATACTTGACTCATTGATTGTCGAATGGATTAAGCTTCGCAATTGTTGTCTATTTAATTTCATTTTCCTTTCCTTGATCGTGGTTTGTTTGCCAGTTCATTGTATGGGAATGATTTTGTTATATTGAATTTTTGACGTTTCTTTCTTTGTGCTGGTGTTTCAGGTTTCCCTTTTGCTGTGTAACCGATCGGTGTTGCTGGCCCTCCACCTCCTGCTGCTGCACCAGAGAATTCGTCTAGACTGTCTTCATCAATAATAGATTCTAAATCTGGAAGTTTATTAATATCGTTCTTTCTTTTTGATGCCGCAGTGCTTATTTTTTTTATTTGTGAACTAAAGTCGGATGCATAGTTTTTAAATTCTTGAACGTTTTCTAATGTTTCTACTAAACAATATTTTCCGTTTCTATAAACCCTACACTCTAAGATTATATCTTCTTCTGGTTCATCTTCGTCGATATAATCTTCGTGATACTCATCTTTAGGATAAGCATGACCTTGCATTCTTCTTGATATTACGCTATCTGCACTTGAAGTCGGACCCATTAAATCAATAGACTTAATATGTTTTCCGTGAGCTGTTGTACCGGCTCGAAAAGAGCCAATACCTATTTCTTTTAGATTTTTCATAATAATAACTATTCATGCAAGACATTAAATTCTATAGGAATATCAATATTTGAAAAAGGATCAGTAATACTTTTTATTTTTAATATACTTTCTAGTCTTTCTTTTTTGCATTGGAATGTCATACTGTCATGAATAAAATAAGAAGGGTCAACATTATATGTTTTGCAAAAATTAACAAAAGCAAATGAACAATAGTCAACAGCAGAAGACTGTATATAATAATTAACTAAATTATTGTCACTGGTTATTGGTCGACCGTAGTAATTAAAAAAGTAACCATGTTTATCATACTCAGACTGAAGATTACTTTTTAATTCTAATATACCTAGATCTTCTTTTATTTTAATTACTTTACTAGGTGGTATTTTCATAATTCTAGATATCGTTTTTTCATTGGCACCGTATATCATTGATAATATTCCACGTTTAACATAATCTCTATTGGTTAACTTAATTTGATATTTGTTACATAACCAAAGATATATGTCATCACAATCAACATCAATGTTTTTAGACTTTAAATAAAAGAACGGTTCACAAGATTTAAAATCAACTTCTATTAAACAGTTAGTCTTATCAACAGGCTTGATACTTTTTCTTTTTTCTTTCTTTAAAGTTAAAAAATTAAAACCTTGCGTTATGCTTGTTCTACCCGTTACACCAGTATGATTGTAGATAGGTGTCTCTAGAATAGTTCCATTTAGTTCTACTTTACTTAAGTTTGTGTAGCAATTTTTTCTTAACTTAAACAGGTCTGTATGATAGTTTGTCATTATTTTTGATGTTTCTTCAATGTTATCTTTCAAGTAAATCAAATATTCTTTTGATTTCTTGATTCCCAATACTTCTTTATAACATATTAGTCTATCTAAGTTTAGATGGGTAAACATTTCTTTATAATACTCGTTAATTGTCTTGATTTCACTTAGATTAGACAACTTTCTAATATTAGATAATGCTTTCACATTGATGCTTACATCACTATCGCTATGCTTATAAGCTACTTGGTTACCTGATAAGGAATATTCTTTATCAATAATAACGTTACCAAGCTGTATGTTTTCTATTTTAAAATTTGACATATAACTTTATACAGCAATTTTTTTTAATTTACAAAACTATTTACTAGTTATTTTTTTCGATAGCAGCAATTGATTTAGCAATTCTTTCTTTAAATGATGATATCGCACCCATGTTTGATGGAACAGCTTGCACTGATGTTGTAAAGTTCCCTGCTGATAGACTATGTGATACATTTTTAACTGTGTAAATATTATCAACACTAGTATTTGTTCCAAAATCAATAAATATACTGTTTCCTCTACCTATCATGGGCATGCCCATCATTTCAACTGTAACAGTATTTGGGAAAAGAATAGCACTCTCAAATTCACTTTCATGATTGTGGCCCTCAACTTGTCCGTTACGAAGATTACCATAACTCTCCACCATTAAAACGTTAGCTAGCTCGCCACTAGTATTCGAAGAAACTGATATATTGTTTATTGTTGAATTTTGAGCGCCATATATTATTGTTGGATATGCTCTTTTAGTTATCTGTTTAACCTGATTAAAACTCAAACTCTTTACTTTATCACTTAATTTTGTAAATTCCTCACCGCCAATTATTTTATTTGCAACCCCTTCTACTAGCGTGTTTAACAAAGTATGTTGCTCAGGATCTGAAACAGCTTCTTCATCGTATACATGAACTCTTAAAATTTGTCTATCTTCATAAAGGCCTTTTGATGATACGTCAGCACCATCATCAGTCAAACCATCAGACGGTGGTTTTATCACATCGATAACTTCATAATCTATGGTTATGTTTGGCCTGACAAATTTGTCCTCAGCTGGATAAAGACTAGTTAATCCATCCTTTTTATAAAGTTCTGCACACCGCTCGCTTAACTTTGTTTTTCTTTCTGCTATTGCTTCAGCAAGTAACGTACTTTTTATTTGCTTATATCGTTTGACAGGCGCTAATAAAGTACTCCGCGTATCTTTGAGCGTTTTGGCCTTACCTCTTGCCGTTGCCAGTTCAATTTGAGCAGTTGCCAAATTGATCGCACTATCAAGCTGTTGTGTTGTGCCGTCAGTATTGTCAAGTGTTTTAGTTAAAGTAAAATCTTTCGGCCCGTCAGGATGACCTGATACATACGTCGGGTCAGCCTTTGCAAGTTGTTTCATGATGTTGTTGTTTTCGATAATCTGTTTATCAACAGCAGTGACTGCGGTTTTGGAGCTTAGTTCATCACTAAAAGCTTCTGTTGTAACATGATCCTCTTTTAACAATGTAATAAGCACATTGTCCAATTCTTTGTCTAGACCTAAACCCGCAATATCAGCATCTTCAACCCTACCAATCATAATATCTTTGAAGTCTTCAGGTTTAACCGATTTAAGCGCAGTTTCAGCTTTATATAAGTCACTAACGCCATAAACTGGTAAGTTTTTATCTCTTACTATTTTTTCAATCAAAGTAAAAAATGCCTTAACAGAAAGGTGGTTATTTCTTTTAATTCTGTCAATTACTTTTTCTTCCAATATTTTAGCTGGTATCGGGAAACTAGCAGTTGTATGCACTCTACCACCTGCAGCGTGATGATTCATTGGATAAAACACCATTTGTACTTCATCATATAGACATGTTGCAGCAAGCGGGTGACCTACAAAATGAGACAGTATTTTGCCTAGAGAAGCTGATGGCCCTTCAGCACTATCGACAGCGGCTGGGGTAATTTTGGCACCTGACACAGTAGAAATACAAAAACCATCAGTTTTAGGTGTTGTATTATTAATGTCATTTAATTTACCAAATACTCTAGAAATAGCATTCTTCACTTCAAGTTCTGCAGCAATAATTCCTGAGAGATCGTTGATCGTATCTTCTGTAGACATTTTAGAGTTTGGAATTAAGACAGCTTTTAGCTTTTCCAGTAATACGTCATCTTTGTCTTTGTTTGCAATCGATCCTGCTATTTCTTCGTAAGCACTCCAGGAAATAGCAGCACTAAGCGAACGTGCAGATCTAGAATTAGTTTTAATTTTTTGTCTTATTTCCGGGGCCTCTTTAACTTCAACTCCATTTTCTTTCTTTAGAGATTTTATTGCCTCACTAGCTGCTTGTTCAATAAAGTCTTCGAGTACATTTAAAGGAACTTCAGGGCCCATGCCACAATGGACTCGCTCAGTTTGTCGAAAACCATATGCAGCTAAATCTACATCAATATCAATAGTATTTCCTTCGCTAAATTTAAAGTCAGACCCAACAACTTGAAAAACAGACCGCTCCTTTAAAGCATCTAAGTACTTGCCTATGACATTGTCTGAATTGACCCCGCCTTCTGGGTGATTCCACCCATATTCTATTATAATCTTTGTCGTTGCAAATTGTGTTGTGCTTAACAAGGGCGCTAAATCTGTTAACCTGGATCGATCATGGAGTTTAAATGAAAGAGACCCTCTCTTTGAAGCCATTAAACCAAAACCAGCACCGGTGATGTTTACATTTAAACTTTTAAGTGTTAAGAAGGGTGAGATAGGCTCAAGAATAGGATCGTTAATGTTCCCATTACTACTAAACATGTTTCCGCTTTCTTTATTAATATTTGCATTACTAAATGTTTGTGGCGTTGTGAATATATCCATGTATGAATAATCAAGCTTTAAATCATTAACTTTTGCTTCAGCAGCAGACTCTGAATTATTTACGGGCGAATAATCACCAAAACCACTCGCGTCTAGTTCAAAAGCACCACCAGTTTTCTTAAGAAATCTCATAAACTTAACTTGACTTAGATCACCAATCTCATCATCATGCTGACCATACTTCCTAGTGACAATCCTAATGTCAATATAGGGAACACATCTAGACATTTCTATTGCATTAATAGCATTAAAAAATATAGGTAGGTGTGACTTATTCCTAGCAGACCAACTAGCTTTTGGATGTCGAAAAACTAAACCACAAAGGTTGGGCCTGTTAAATCTGTTACCAATTCGGTTTTTGTTAATTTCTGGTTGTTTTTGCTGGCCCTCATAAGTGGCACCACTATAATATTCTTTAGGTGTTGACACACCATCAATATCATTATAGATCGGTTCACCCCCAGCATCTAATTGTGAGCTGCTTTGGAGTGCGCTAACATCATAATAGTTTATTGTGTTGCTCATGTTAAGTGATGTTGAGTCATCACCAATAATAGGAACACAGTCTTCGAAGGCGTTGTTAGCAGTTGATGTCAATACATTGTTATCTCCGTTTGGACCAATAATATGAAGATACTTACCCATACCCTTACTTTCACCAAAAAGACTGTCGTAACTATCGTTTACTCGTTGTGTTAATAGACCTACGAGTGCATTTCCAATCTCGGTATTACCTGCTATTAGTTTGAAATATGTATCTTGCACGTTACCGTTAAACATATCATTAAAAAAGTAAGTGCCGGTTGTTCTGTCTAATATTCTTGCTGCTATGTTTTTTACAAAAAAGTCTAATTGTTTGTCTCTTGTCTCTTCTATGGCTGTATTAATTTTGTTATAATCATCAGCATCGTACATAAAAAGAAATACATCGTTATTACTAATCCCAGCAATAAATCCTTCAAATTCTGCAATTGCTTCTAAGAAGTTTTCATAACTTAAATTGTAATTACTTATCTTGTCGTATTTACCCTTACTCAAACCAATACCCCGAACGCTTCTGTTATATTTGAAGGAATTCTAATAATCGTACCCGGTGGAACTTGAAGCCCGTAGCCTATTCCACTGGCTGCAGCAATAACCCACCACAAGCCAGAGTCACCGTAGTTTATTCCTGCTAAGTAATCGAGTCTTTCACCTTCTTCTAAAACATGCACAGAATATGATAACAAACCACCTTCAATAGCTTGATATAATTTATATGATACTTTTGAAATTCCTATTATTTCTTTTCCATTAGAATCACTTGTTCTAGAACTAAAAGAATACCTAGATAGGGCCATTACTTACTCCTTAACTGTTGTTTTCACCTTTAACACGGGTGGCTTTCGCGCCTTCTTTTCTAAAATTAAACTCTGCTGTTCTACCGTCATCAGAATAAACATCTCCAGAAATATTTTTCATAACTTCGCCTACATTATATAATGGCGCACGATTATAACCACTATGATCAAGCCCAGGCGGTAAGTCGTGGATAACGTCAAACGCAAAGCTAATTTTTACGCCCATAGGCGCACGAGCATTATGATCGACTTCCCAAGGAAAATCGTCAATCCAGTTAAAAGTTATCCCTTTTATTACTCCTGCCAAGCCTCGACCCTTTGTTGTCTCTATTGCCCTTGTAAACGGATTAACTTCTGGTCTCATAAACATTGCCTCGTCACTAAGATATAACATCCGTGCTAAATCATTTAGTTCATTAGGGATGCCCTTGCTTAAAGTGTATTCATTTGCCAATTCCAAGAAAGAATCAGCAACCGATGCGCCCGGATTTAAGGCGAATAATGTTGTACCTAAAAGACTGTTTGTAAAAAGTTCTTTAGGATCAGGTAATATATCAGAATGTCTGACAATGAAGTGTTTATCTGAGCCGGCTGATATCTCACTTGGGGCATTAGAATCAATAATTTTAACTTTGTAACCAATGAAACTAGGTAGTCCGGCTAGCTCTGATAAATTAGACATAGCTCCTTTCTCAGTAATTAAAACTTTTAATCTTCTAGATGTTAAATATTTCTTCCCATTCTCAGCACAAAAATATCCGTTCACAACGTTAGGCTTTAGTATCATTTGGCGTAATTTTTCACCGCCCTCAGGCAAGCTTGTATATCCATTTTTTAATCCTTGACCTGAGTTTGACAGCCTTCCTTTTTTATCTATTTTTGTAATAGCAGCTGCAATAGAAGTTACAACATCGTCTCTATCCGAATTTGGATCTTTTAACTGTGCCATGATACTATCAACAGCAAGAGGGTTTGCAAAACCGTTTACTAGCAAATTTGATAAAGCACTAATTGTTGCACTTTTTGCAGTACTTTTAGCTATTTTGACGTAAGCATTCTTAGGTGTTGCAACAGCTCCAAATGCAGCGTTAACCACAGAATGAGGACTTCCAAAGGTTGTTAGCCATACTTTTAATGCAATATCTGTTAAACTGTCTTTTAAGCTCTTTAGCTTAGCCAAATTGCTTGCGCCGTTAGCCATTAAGTCAACTATACCGTTTCTGTTGTCTGCAACAGCGCTAACATTAGTGTCTCCAATGCCAAATGTCCTTGCCAAACCGAATCTAGAATAATTTGATTTAATTACGTCTCCAATTCTAAGTCTTACTATCGGAGAAGCACCAACGACCTGACTAAAAGGCTGATAAAACTTAGAACCTGCACCGTTGGAAACCATAGTGCCTGGTGTATATTGTGGGTACAATAACGTTATAAACTTATTAATTTTATACCACATAGTATCAAAGTCTTCTCTGTTTGTAGCAAACAAAGTAAAATCAACATTAAGTGATCTAGACGTTGATTCATATATTTGAACTGCATCAGCACGACCGTAGCCTTTAACAGAAGTATAGTTAGGTGTAATCGTATCGGTAAGCGAACTTAAAAATGCTTGGAAACTAATTATTTCATTTGTTCTTAAGTCCTGAATATAAAAAGGCATGTATTCAGCATCGAGCTTGTCTTCTACTATTTTAACGACTTCCTTGGGTATTCTATTATAAGAACCATCGACATCCACACCTGTATACGTACTTTTTGCTAACTTAGAACCAAACATTGCACGAACTGGGCTCTCGCCAAATACTGTGTTATTTAATTTACCTGCTGCTCTTATGATATTAGCAGGCAAAAGATACATTGAAGTTGGTGCATCTTGACTCCAAGAAAGTTCATTTCTGTTTAAACCATCTTTGTTTCTAGACTTGCCTGGTATCGCTCTATTGTCGGGTATAGCGTCAACATCCCGTGGGTGTTTAAAGTTAGCATCGTCCAATTTAGTTTTGACTCCTGCAGTTGATGCTAAACTTATATCACCAATCGTCGCAAGAACGTTAAAAAATTGTATAAATTTGTTTGAGTCGACGATACTTTTGTACAGTACAAATAATTCTCGCGATGCTAGATTTTGATTTAAGACTAATTGTGAGCTATAGACGTTATCTAACGTTTTTAAAATCGATCGAGAGACTGCGATCCAAAAACCAGGTGAATCAGTAATTACTTTACTTTGAGCAACTTTTTCTTTGTTATCTCTTTCATCTTTTGTAGTTCTAAAAATAACGTCAAAGCCTCTATCAACAGCAGCGCTATACGAATAGGTTGTATTTGTTAATAGATTACTAAAAATATGACTGTCCAGTTGCAGGGAGCTTAATTGTCTAGACTTACCAAGCATGTAAGTTAGCACATCAGCATTTGCATTTTCTTTAACATACGCTTCGCCCGAACTATTAAGGTCAATTTTGTCTTCGGTTCTTAATCTTTCTATAAAGTCGCTCCAGAAACTCAATCCAACGTTCTTCAGTGCAATCATTGATATCGCAGCTTGAATATTATGTAATTTTAAAGTGTTGCCTTGGAATCTAAAAGCAGAATTATAAGTTGAACCAAAAGACTTAATATTGTTAGCATTTGGATCATTTTCAACAATGTTTCCTTTTCCTGATCTAAAAGAAGAACCAAAAATATCTTCTGGGAAGCCTTTTGAGTTTTTAGCTCTCATGTTTTCTGTATCTAATTTTGAAAACCCTGCGACCCTATTAAAGTTAAATGCTGTGCCGTTAGATATGTCTTCTAACAATTCTTGGGTATTTCCAGTTGTGCCTGGTGTATTACCTCCAGAAAAACCAGAAGACTTTAAAAGTAGCGATGCGCCTAATTGTTTTAATTGGTCAATAGAAACTATTTTACTATCTTTGTCGTAGCTACCAAATTTATTTTGTAGATTGTACGTACCTACATTTGTGGTTTTTTCTGCCGATTCAAATTCAGAAACAGACTGTGGTTTATCTGTAAACGACTGTCTGTTTTGATCACCTACATTTGCAAATCTGTTGTTTTGCAAAAAAACTCTTTGCGTTGCCTGAACAATATCGTTATCTTCACCATTAGGATTAACTAGAGTCTTTCCATGTATGTTAGACGTCTGTCCTTGCACTTCCTTTAACTTCTCGTGATTGCTAAAGTTTTTACCCACCTTATCAATTAAAGTGTCCAGATCAGTCCCAGATGAATTAAATTGTTTGCTATTACTATTTTCGTTTAATTTTGACTTAAGTATAGTGCCTTGTTCTATAAATATTTTTTCAGCACCTTGCGAGTCTGCAATTGTTAAATCCTCACCGCGAAGTCCACTACCAGCTAAACTATTCCCACCTTTTAATTTGTACTCATTGTCAGTCATGTCAATAAGGTGTTTGACATAGTCACCTAACAGCCCTTTGGCATCATTGGCTAAATTAAGAAGTTCTTCTCCTGTATTAGGTTCAACGCCTAACCCATCAGGTTTCTCAGACAAAGTAACAGATATAGAATCTGCACTTGATCCACGAGAGTTTAGAAAATCTTTTAATGTTTCCCTAGACAAATTAGTCTCCTATCTTTTTAAATAATTCTTTTTTAAATGCTTGAAATTGTTCTTCATTTGCTAAAACTTTTTCTTGACCTTCGATTAAAGGCGTTAAATATAGCAATAGCTCTTTTACATAATTATCTATGTGTTCTAGTTCTTCTTTATTTAAATCTAACTTTAATACGTAGCTATAAATCTCATCTTTAATATTTTGTGTATTCATTTACGCCTCTATGTTTGTGAAGTCAGCACTATTGCTTGGCCTTGACCTTTGAAGAATGCTTGAGTTGATTGTGCAATTGTTTTTCCGTCTACTTGTAAAGATATTTGCAATGTTTCCCCTGTTTCTAAAGCGGTTGCTATCCGAGCCATCTGATCACCTTTGGTCTTAAAGTCATCAATCAATACAGACATGTTGCTAGAGTTGTCTTTAAGATCTTTTGTAATCTCATCAAACGCTGTCTGGGTTGTGGCTATTTCTTGAACATAACGCGTGAAGTTTGCATCATATGCTTCGCCTAACACTGAAAAACCGTCTGTGCCAACGCGTTTTGAATCAGATATTATTCGGGTATACTCGTCAATTGAGTCAGTACCATACCCAGCATCTGTTAATGCTTTTGTAACTTCCACAATCGCTGTTTTGGAGACTTTAGTAGCCACATCAATTGCATTGTCAGCGACGTCAGATAGACCGACTTTGAATGCGTCAATACCTGCTTCGACAACAGCTTGCTTAGCTTTATCTTTTAAAATAGTTGTGTCGACACTAAAGGCTTGTAATTCATTTAACGATGTCCTTACATCATCAGGTATCTGCATGTTCTTAAATGCACTATTTAATTCGTTTGCGCTCTTAACACTTCCAAGCAAAGCATTTTCATTTGCTATAATTGATGGTAATAAGATGTCTTTCATGATCTGGGCGGTAGACTGTGCAGAGCGTGTTGTTTCATCACCAAAATATTTACCTGCAGTTGTCAGTGCATCCATCTGATCTGTTGCGTCTGTTGTGTCTACTAACTCGCCCTGATCAAATTCTAAGTCACCGTCTCTTAAGAAAGTCTTCATCTGGACAACAGACATGTTCATTTGGTTTGCTAGTGCCCGTGCACGGGTATTTGACATGTTCTCAACATCAACGCCTGAATCCATAATCTCTTCGCGCATTCTAAAAAGAAACTCTTCTTGATCTTCATTTGCGAGATATGTCATTTCCATAGCATCCATTTGTATGCCAAACAAAGCAGAAAGTTCACCCATCTTACTAGCAGCGCTATCAAAGTCCATAAAACTATCAGTCATTCTAGTAAAAGTCTGAAAGTCTATACCTAACTGTCCTAACCCAGCTGCAATTCTACCAGCTGATTTTACACCAATATCACCAAATCGATCTGTATCTTCTATAATATCAACAATGTCTTTTTTAAGCGAATTTGCCCCAAGTCCAGTTGTTCGCATTAATGCAATTGAAGTATTTGCGATATCACCAAGTATCTTCTCAGAAACCTCGCCTTGAAAAGCATATTGTCTTTGTAATATTTTTGCTGTGCTTTCATCTGCTAGGTCTAAAGTCTGCCCAAAGAAAGTAACTGCTTGTCTTGTTAGATCGCTGGCTTCACCTAAAGCTTTAGCTGCCCGTGGTGTTTTTGTTGCTATTTCATCAAATATCGCTGAATATTTCTTCATTGCTCCTTCTGCACTATCAAAGAAAGCAATCATCGGCTTAAGATTTCCCATTGCACCATCAGCAAATGCTAATTGATCCTTACTAGCTCCGACGGCAGCCAATCCCATCATTTTAGTACCTTCAACAGAAGCCTTAGCTAGACCTACCATTCTTTCTTCACCAAGTTCAGCAGTTATGGCAATACCACCTATACTTTTCCTGGCATCAAAATAGTAGCCTAGTTCCTTTTTTCTCGCTGCAACTTTATCTTTTGAATATGTAGCCTCTGCTTTGACTAGTCCCTCAAACACTTTAATAAAGTTATTTGCACCCTCACCCGCCTTACCTGCTGATTCTTTTAAAACGTCAAAAAAATTATCACCTTTCTGCGCATCGTCATCAGCTTCTTGGAGTTCCTTGATGCCCTTTGCAATGCCGTCTTTAATCATTTTATCAATTTCTGCTTGTGTCATGTTTGATATCCCGTATTATTAATAAATATACATCAAGTTAATTTATTTTTAACTTGTGACTCAAAACGAGAAAACAAATCAGAATCATTGCTATTTTTATTAGGATTAATAGGCTGACTTGACTTTTCATATGCCTTATTTTTTTCTTCAAAATGGCGCTTTAATCTATCCAGATACCAACGCCTATAACGGACCGGTAATCTGTGCACCTCTGAGTAAGACATATTGAGGTGGAGTTGGAGGGCGAAAAATTCTTCTAAGATTATTTCTCTCCAACTATGAGTTGGGCCAAAAAAACTCAGTAGTTATTGGGATACTAAATCCATTTTGATGCATACATTTTTTACATTCGTATTGCCAAGACATATCAATACCGGGCTCGCTCTCATTAATAAAGAGTCTTAATTTTCTAGAATCAAGAGCCGGCATATTTTTGACAAAATGACTAATTTTATTTTTATCCTCAATACCATCAATTGATACTATTATTCTTTCTAAAAAATTAGTAATTGAATTTTCATAATTCATGTTTAATTTTGTCAATCTTTTTTGTTTAACTTCTTCTTCTTTGTCGTCATGCCCATTCAAATATTTGAAATGAACTGTTTTTTTGGTCACCGGTAATTCAAATGAAAAAATATTCTTTCCAGTCACAACCGGTTCATGCTGTAATCTTTTAATAGACAATTCTGTTAAATTAACTGTTACTGGTTGATTGTGACTACATTTTTTGCAAGAATGTTCTACGTTGTAGTCTGAACCGTAACCTGTTATTCTAATAGAAACCATCAAGGCATTACGATCACCTGTGATCAAATCATCAACATTAAAAGATTTGTCTGTTACACAAGACTCGATTAGCTTTTTTATAACAACGCCTTCTTTAATATATGCCTGACTGGAAAGAATATCTTCTTCTTTTGCTGTCATGGCTTTTATTTGTAAAGTTTCTTTATTATAAAGTGTAGTATCTGGGTTGTAAATTGTTCCGTTTGATGGCAAAGGCACAACCTCAACGGGTATTTCCCAACCAAAATCATCTTTGGTAACATTACTTGTAGGTATTTGACTCATACACAATCCTCCTGAACAAAAAAGTCCTCGAGTAATTCTACAGAGGACTAGTTGTAAAGTAAATTATATATTAGTAAACAATTAATTAAAACTGTAATACACAATTATCAATTTTAAGTGTTAGGTCGATCATCATGATATCGTCGCCGCCATAAGAAAGTGAACCATAGTTTGCGCTAGTTATGAGTGCGCCCTTGATATCCCACAATTCTACAACGGTACCGATCGGATCTAACATTTTTAATTGAAGATCACGCTTATAAAAATCAGCATATCCTGCTCGGCCTGAAACAGATTCATAATGTGTTCTTATCCATTCCATTACTTGTTGTGCCCCAGAAGGTGCGATCGGATCGTGGAGTTTAACTGTTATATCACCAAACTCAAGTTTACCGCCAACATTACGATAGCTATTAATAAATTCTATTTTTTTAGAACCTAAGGTTATACTAGGTCTTTGTGTATCTGATACCAAAAAAGCGTCAATACCCTCTATTGCAAGAACCCATCGATAACTTCTTTTTGGTTCAAACTTATTTGGTAACATGTCTGTAACTGAAAGTGTTTCTGCCATTTTAAATCTCCTTAATCTATATTATATATCTATTTACTAGATATTTGAACCAGCATTTGTTACAACAAAATCTAGTGCTACAAATTCAACTGAACGTGTAGGTTGTAAGTATATTTTGCCGCGTATTGTGTTATTCTCAACGTCAGCCTGCGTAGTAGTTGATGTATCAATAATTGCCTTGTATCTGTCAATCCCGCTTTGTTCTTGAACTCTTTGCAAGATAGGGTTAACTAAAGCACTAAATCTTTCTAAGGTTTCCGCTCTGTTAGGTTCAAATAACAATGAATTTGCAACATTTTTAACTTTTCTTCTGACGTTAATTAAAAGTCTTCTAACGTTAATTCTATCTAGTGCAGAGTTTGCAGCTTGTAGTGTCTTTTGACCCCAGATTGTAATTCCAGCACCAGGAAATTCTGCAATAGGATTAATATCTGCTTCGTATAAGTCATCCAGATTAGTACGGTTTAATCTGACTGAAGCCATTTCAACTGTATCTAATGCACCACGGGTAAATCCTGCTGGAGCAAACCATGGGTGTGCCACTCTATCATTTAATGAATAAGCGCCTAAGACGGCAACTGATGGTGGTACTTGAATTAATGTTTGAGTTGTAGGATCTGTAACGACAACATCTGGAAAATAAGCAGCTGCAAAAGAATTATCAAGAGCTCTATTTTTAAATGATGTTACTGTATTTGCAACATGCGGTTTCTGTACTGACGACGTAATCACAGTGTTAACCTGATCCCGTTCCTCTATATCCATAATATACACAGCGTCAAATCTTTCTTCTATTTTTTGCATTGTGAAATCTGTAACTGAAGAATGTCTAATTCCAGGAATCGCAAGTATTTGGATATCAACGTCCGCCTTCGAACTCATAATTTCTGTAGCTCTTCTATAAGCCACAACAGTATTGTTTTCTACCCCTGCACTATTTTCATCATTATTCACTTCTCTTAGCACTGCAGTGTTTGATAATTTGGTTTTTTCTTCATCAAAAATATTAACACCATCAAAGCCACCTTGTGCCATAAAAGTAAACTTAGCAAACTTAACGTTTGATACCTTGCCTAAATCATTAACACTGAAAGCTCTTGTTTTGTTTGTATGATTTGCACTAATACTTCCACCACGTTCATATGAAGCGCTTAACCACTGATCAGGATCAGCAAATGTATCAGAACCGGTCCTAACTAAGATATTTTCTAAAGTAAATTTATTATTATTAAATCGATCACTGTCTAAAACGGTACCGTTAGCATCAGCAACGCCTGCATTGTTACCTGCAGAAAAGTTAGGATAATCTTTTCTATGCGTTGGAAAATGCTTAACATATGAATTAAAAGAATTTTCAAATAGATTGCTGAGGTTTGGTTGTGTTGTACTTGTTTGTCGTACTGTATTTATACCCCAATAGAATCTTCCATCTGATCGCTTCTTTAATCCTGTGCCTACAGCAATTGTCTTCCTATACGGAATTGGAGGCTCAATTATTGATTGTACAGCGGTTGTGATATTAAATGTAAGGCTGTCACTTTCATTAGATAATAATGATCCACTAGTTACTAGGTGGTTTGGTCCTCGATATCCTAATGGAAGTGCTGTTGCATCAATATTTTTGTTAATTACGTCATCTGATACTTTTACTCTAATGTATCTTGATCTAACTGGGTGACTACCTTCAACAATTAATTTTTGGCTAGACTTAGCAACATCAAAATTGAAGTATACATGCTGATCGCCAATTACCCGACCAACATATCGATCAGAAGCAACATCTAAGCTTAAACCTCTAAATGATTCCAAAACACGAGGTTCTTCATCTGTATCATTAAAGGCTCTGACTAATAAATCAAATGTACCGTATGCGTTTGAAGTGCTTGATGACTTTCTCATGTTTTCAATTGAAAATTTAAATTTACTAGACATACCTTTTCCGTCTGAGAGGAAATGAATTCTAAATAAATTCTTAGGAGAGGAACCAAAATTTTGTGATATAATAAAAGGTGTTTTACCGTGGGTATATCTATCTTCAAAATCCTCATACACGGGTTTGTCTGTCACTGCTAAGCCTCTTCCAACAGAAGAAGTCAAGAGTAGTGCAATATCTTCCATTGAACTAGCGGCTGAACCTTTTGAGTAAACACCTGCAGTAACAATACCGCTACCCGTAACAGCTGCTAAGTCTGGATAAACATCATAATGTGAATACAAAAGATGTCCTTCCTCTTCTATCTTGAAAGGGTTTGTGTTGAATACATTCGCAAAGTAGTTTGGAGAAGTCATATCAAATGAGGCAGTTATGTGAGTTTTCTTTGAAACGTCTGTGTTGTTATAACCGTTCATTAACATAACAAATTCTTGTGACGCTAGTTTTAAAGAACCGGTAATGGAGCCTTCGCTACCAACAATAACACCGTCAGCTGTTGCTGCAGTAGTATTTTTTGCAGGTGCATCGCTACCATTTGCTGCAGAGTTACCACTTAAGTGAAGTATAACACCACTTGGTGCTAAAAGAACACCACGAAGAATCGGCACTGTGTGATTATCGTCGAAACCGGTTGTAAAAGCTGTCACATCAATTACATTAAAGCCAGCGGTAGAGGCTAATGCACTAGTAATGTTGCCAACTGTGCCGCCTTTATCTATTGTAAGTGTAATTTTTGTAGCACTTGAGCCTTGTGTTGCAGTAATACCGAGGTCATCTCCAGCTTCTCCGTTTCCTGTTGTTGCATATACGATGCGGCTGTCGGTTACTCCATTAATAGCATTGATAATGTATCCTGCGGCAAGGGCGTCGGTTTCGGAGCCGTCGAAGGTGCCAACCGTGATTCTATTAGCAGCACTTGTGTGACCGCCGTTCTGATTCTCATCAAGAAAAATTGTAACAGTCGTGCCGCCTAGACCGCCGGCGGATATTGGGATCGTTATTGTAAACGAAGCGTCCGCGGCGCTATTGACATAGCCATCTGTGTCAATACAGTCTATTGCTGTTGCTGATGATCGTGTTGTCTTTTGTATCCCGGCATCACTAAAAATAGTCGAACCGTTTGACTCAGACATAAACGTACCTAAGAAGTAAGTTCTACCTTCAACAGAACCAACACCACTTTTTGCATATGCATTATCGCCAATTAAGCCGTTTTCTTGAATAATTCTATCTCCAGCTACAAAGCCGGCTCTATTTACTTTTCCAGTTGTTGTGTTTCTTTGCTTACCGTCTCCGGCGCCTAAAACTCTCATATAAGTGACTGATTGAGCATTTGACAACCACTGACTAACTGCTATGGGTCCAAACTTTTCACCATCTGACTGACCAAACGTTGTGATGAAATCACTGTAATTTGCAAAAGTCAACGGTACAAACGCCGGACCTTCTAAGGACGTGCCAATGATTCCAGCAGGTACACCAACCGGCCCAACTCTAGTTGGTTGGGACAGGTCAATTTCTCTAGTTTTAACGCCTGCTGACTTAAATGTTATTTCTGCCATAAATATTCTCCGTTTATCTTAATTATTCGAAACTTACACCTGAATTCGTAATAATGAAATCTATTGCAATAAATTCTACTGCACGAGTTGGCACCAATACGATTCGACCATTTAATCGATTCTGTTCAATATCTAAATTAGTATTATTAGTATTGTCCATAACAACTTTAAACTGATCAATACCTTGTTGTATTTGTATTGTTGCTAATTGAGGTGTGACTTCTGCTACGAATCTTGCTCTAGTGCTAGGTGTGTTTTGTTCAAATATTATTCCGTTAGCAATGTTCGAAACTATTCTTTTAACTTCTAACAGCATTCTTCTAACATTAACTCGATCTAAGGCAGATCGATCTTGTTGTAGTGTTTTTTGTCCAAAAATAACAAACCCACCATTTGGAAAGTTTGCAATAGGATTGATTTTTGCTTCATATAGTATGTTTCTATCGTTTGCATTTAATCTTACTTTTGAATTAACAACATTAGTCAGGGCGCCTCGATTAAATCCAGCAGGTGCAAACCAAGGATAAGCAACAGCGTCATTGTAACCTAAGGCACTTAATGCTGCAATAGAAGCAGGAAGTGTTACGTGGGTATTATTAATGTCATCTTCGAAAACAACATCTGGAAAATAAGTTGCAACATAATTATTATCAACAGCCCGTGCCTCAAAAGTCTCAACTGTCTCTTGAACACTCGGTAACTGTGTTTGCGAAAATATTCTTTCATTTACACCGGAACTATTTGGATCTGTATATGCAGGTATATCCATAAGATAAATTGCTTTGCTATAATCACGTGTTAGATCTGATATAAAGTCTGTAATAAAAGTGTCTTTAATACCAGGTATTGCAATTACATTAACTCGTGAAGCAAAAGGATCAGTTATGATTCTCGCTGCTGTTCTATAAGAATTAATAATATTATTATCTTTACCAGATCCTGCAGAGGCATCAGCATGCAAATTTTGATGTGTGTATGTACCTAAGACTGCGTCAGCTTTACCGTTTGGATCAACAGACGAAGCTCTATCATTCATTAGTCTATTATCTTTATCAAGAATGTTCAGACCATCAAACCCACCATACATGATATTTGTAAACTTTGCATAATTAGTAAAACGATTAAAATATTTTGCACTTCTTGCTGCAATTAGTGTTGCAAAAGTTATACGCTGTATTGCATCTGTACCATCATCTAAAATTGTATAGTTTTTAGTTTCCAAGGTCCCGTTTCTTAAATAAGCTGCCTGACGCATATGATCATCAGCTGTCCCAGTTAACGCAGTTGCAATTGACGCCTCGATCGTTGACGTTGTCGCAATTTGATTGTATAGTGCAACCTTTGACAGAGAAAACTTATTGTTATTAAAAACATCAGCACCCGAACCGGTAACAACAGCATCTAACTTCTGCAATCCTAAGAATTTACTGTAACTTTCAACTAGTACATTCTTTTTTGAAGAAGCATTTGACTGCAATATTGCATCGCCAATCGTACCAGTTAACGGCAAAGTTTCTGTTTTAACGCCCCAAAAGAACCGATTATCTGATAACTCTAAGGCACCAGGCTGACCGGTAAAACTAGGTGTTGCATCTTTTGTAAGTGCGCCTCGTGTTGCTTTAAATCTAAACGGTACAGGTGGGAGAATCGACCCAGTTAAATGTTCCCCAGCAACAGC
>ENA-OSJC01001565-OSJC01001565.1-marine-metagenome-genome-assembly--contig:-NODE-1565-length-18621-cov-5.033003_pt1 | contig 18621 bp, 15 predicted proteins | sample MGYA00237885_ERZ534234 | MGnify/ENA primary metagenome ERZ534234 (study PRJEB26413, sample SAMN06343907) | marine metagenome | isolation source: coastal waters | place: Atlantic Ocean: West Antarctic... | reverse complement strand
ACTTCACCAGGTGCCATAACTATGACTTTTTCCATTAAATCAGCCGCTTTCGTAAGTTTGTTATTTTTAAAAAATGCCCATGCAAGGCTATCAGCTATAAAATAACTATCAGAATTAGCTTGATATGCCTCTTTCAGCATATTTGTTGCTCTTTCCAAATATACACTTCTTTCAAGCCAGCCATATGCCAAATAATTTAATACCTCGGGTGAATTTGATTTTATTTCTAAAGAAAAAAGGAAATCTTTTTCTGCCAATTCCCAATTTTGAATTCTCTCATAACAAATGCCTCTTAAATAAAATATTCTCCAATATTCATTAAATAAGTTATTTTTTAAACTAATAATTTTTGAATAAAATTTAATTGCCTCTCGATAGTTTTTCTGGGTACGATAAAGGTCTGCGAGAGAGACTATTAAGCTCAAATTTTTTTCATCCCTACTTATTAAATCTCTTAATAAATTAATGCCCTCATTCTGAAGCCCCATCTTACTTTTGTTATTAGCTATATTTTTTTGACTATCAATAAACAAGTTATGATTGCTAGGTATTTTATTATAAAAAAATTCTGCCTTAGAATAGCTTTCTAATATTTGATATATTTGGGCAGTATAAAAATATGCCTCACTAAAATTAGGATCAAGTATATTAGCTATCGATAAATAAAATAATAAAAATTCATAATTAGTATTATTTTTATTTTCAGAAATTGAAGCTTGCACTAACTCAAAAATTGATCTTGAAATTAGATTATTGTCTTTTAAATCCCCCAATGGATTAAAGAATATATAATTAGTTAAATCCATTTCAGATTTATTTTTAATTTTTTTAAAGAGTTCAAGGGCACTTAGGTCATTTGTTATTATTGCATTAGTAAGATAAACAATCCATGCTTCTTGATTGGATTCTTTTATTGATATAATTTTTTCAGCAACAGAACTGGCTTTAAATATAAATTTTAAATTAACGTATGTTAATAATTTGTTGTGTAGATCAGATTCATTTAAATTTATTTCTAATAAATCAAACTGATCATTTGCTTTATCAAAATCAAATAATTTTATAGCAGTATTAACGACTAAATAAGCTGAAGAATTCAAAGCAAAAGCATAATTAGAAAATGTTAAGATAAATATTATTAGCGCCCCCCTAACAATATTGTGTATTTTAATTTTCATTCAATGTTACAAATAATTTAAAGTATGTTCATTTCATATATGTTTAAAAATTCAAGCAATTCATATAAATTAAAACTAAGTAATTTATAGAGTAAGTATATAAAAAGTGATTCTGATTAAATATTTTTTTAAATTAATTTTCTTAGATAAAACTTATTTTTATATAAAATTAGCTAGTTTACAAACAGTCAACTAATAAAATTAATAAAACTAAGTTATTATGTTAACAATATAGCTTGTCTAAAATGAAGCTTTGTGATTAAGTGATATCTAGTAATTCAATAAAATAAACACTCAATTAGGGAGGATATTTATGAAGAAATTTTTCGTCGTTACAGTTGCAGTTTTTGCTCAACTTATGCTTGTAAGTACAGCATGGGCACAAGCTACAAATAGTAATGCACTATCTGATGTGCGCGTTAGGCAAGCATTATGTATGGCAATTGATATGGATACAATTGCTGCAACACTTTTTGAAGGACAAATTATTGCTGCAGACAGTCTATTACCAAATGGACCTATGAAGTCGCCTAATTTACCTGATTACAGTTACAATCCAGATAAAGCGAGAGCACTATTAGCTGAAGCTAATTGGGATACTGAACGTGTTTTAGATACAGTATTTTATTATGGAGATCAAATGACTACTGATCTTATGGCAGCTATTCAAGCAAACTTTGCTGATGTTGGGGTTAAAATGACTTACCGACTTCTTCAAGGAGATGTTGGAGCTCAATTAAACTCAGTTCCTGAAGATGGTGTAAATGGACCGGCAGCTGTTGACTATGACTTAGGTTATGGTGCTAGAGGTGCAATGGTAATGCAAGAGTATTACAATACTTTCAAAACAGGTTTAAATCCTCAAACTCCTGGTGATCCAAAAATGGATGCCATGATTGAAAATATTAACTCAAGTGCTGATCCAAGTGTATTAAAACCTTATTTCGATGAAATACAGGAATACCAAATGGCTAAAGTAAACATTTGCCCTTTATATTATCAAAAGCTTTTCATTTATGAGAGCGATAATGTTGATAGAAATGGTGGAGCTTACGGTAACGCACAATATAACTACAATTGGGATATAACTAATTGGAAAGTTAAAACTGGTACTTTGCAAACTAATACTGGACCAACTGAGTTCTTTGAACAACCTTGGTACAACTTAGGTTTATGGATCCACAATAAAATTGTGTTTGATAGATTGCTTGTATCTGGCGGTGCTATCGGAACTGACATAGGTTTATCAATGGCTGAAAGCTATGATATGTCTGCTGACGGTTTAAATTTAAGCTTTACTCTTAAACCAGGCTTAACTTTTCATGATGGTTCTGATTTAACTGTAAAAGATGTAGCATTCAGTCTTAAAACTGCAATGAGATCTCCTCAAATGCATGCTTTAGTAGGAAATACGGTTTCCTCTATTGCTGGTGCGGAGGCTTATACAGCTGGTACAACTGAAGATGTATCTGGAATTAAATACAGCATTGCTGATAGAACAATTTCTTTAGATTTTGCAAAACTTGATCCGAACGTACTTACTACGTTCACTCAGTTTGCAATTCTTCCAGAAAAGTATCTAGGTGGTGTTGATCCAGCTCAATTACAACAGCATTCTTTTTGGCAAGCTCCAATAGGATCTGGCGCATTTAAACTTCAAGAAGTTAAAATGAATGATTTTGCAAAATTTGTACCATTTGAAAATTTTCATGGTGGAGTAGCAAATTTTGATGTCCTTGCTTATCCAAGTTATGATGGCGATGGCAACTTAATCAAAAATGCTGGTGCTGGTAAAATGGATTATGGCTTTACGAAAAACGTAGCGGATGTTGGTGCACTTGATGCAATGTCTAATATGATGACTAAAGCTGTTGATATTCCATACACTCGTATGTTGTGGATTATGCAATATCCAAAACCATAATTATTAAATATTAATAGTACTGAGGCAGTTGCCTCAGTACTAAAATCTTATTAATTGGGAATACTAAATTGTTAACTTATCTCATTCGACGCTTACTGATTTTTATTCCAATGATTTTTGTAATCAGTTTTCTTGTTTATTTTGGACTTGATTTAACTCCTGGAGATGCTGTTTCACACATGATCAGCCCAGAACTAGCCTCTACTATAACCCCAGAAAAAATGGAGGCAATGAGAGAGGCATTTGGTTTAAATGCTTCTTTTTTAGAAAGATACTGGATATGGTTAAAAACTTGTCTTCAAGGTGATTTTGGCTATTCAATGGCTGGGGGAGTTGCCATTATAGACATTATGAAAAAAACAGTACCAGCTACCTTAGAATTATCTTTTGTTGCTCTAGTATTTTCTACTTTAATTGGATGCTCTCTTGGTATTATAAGCGCTTTAAAAAAAGGTTCTGCAACTGATAGCGGATTAACAGTAGCTGGAATGGCCGGTGTATCTATTCCAGAATTTTTTTTTGCACTTGTAGCTATTTTAATATTTGGAATGCATTTACAATGGCTACCGGTGGGAGGCAGACTTTTACCTCATTACGAATCTTTTTTAGATAGAATTCCTAATATTGTTATGCCTTCACTTGTTCTGGCATTGGCACTTACAGCTGGAGCTATGCGCTATTCACGATCTTCAATGCTCGATGTTTTAACGCGCGAATTTATAACTACAGCTCGTTCAAAAGGTTTGCCTGAGTGGAGAATAAATTTAATACACGGCTTTCGTGTAGCTTTAACTCCTGTTGTCGTTTTAATTGGCTTTCGCCTACCTCTTTTAATTGGTGGCTCAACTATAATTGAACAAGTTTTTCAGTGGCCTGGAATTGGAAATATGTTTATCAGATCTGTGAGAGGAGCTGACTACCCTCTTGTTATGATGATTTCCTTACTTTATGTTTTTGTTGTTCTAACAGCTAGCCTTATCATTGATATCTTAACTGCGTTAATTGATCCACGAGTAAGGCTAGGGAAAGAATAGTATGAAAAAAAGCTCTTTAGATAAAAAATTCGATAAAATAAGATTCCTAGAGGAAAATAATAAACTTGTTTCAAAAGATCAAAATCGATTAATAAGTAAGTTTCTTCACAACAAGCTAGCCGTATTAGGTTTAATAATTTTTTCTATAATTTTACTAGCCACTATATTTGCGCCACTAATTTCTCCTTATGACCCAATAAGGATAGACTTACGTTCGATGAGACAGCCGCCTTCACTTTTACACTGGTTTGGTACCGATAGTACAGGACGCGATGTTTTTTCACGAGTTTTGTATGGTGGAAGAGTTTCAATTTTTGTTGGTTTGGGAAGCGCGCTGATGTCAGCCCTTATAGGCTTAGCAATTGGTTGCTACGCGGGTTACAGAGGTGGCTGGGTAGATGTCATCGCTCTCAGAATATCAGAAGTTTTCATGTCATTTCCTCAAATCATTTTAGTTTTATTATTAGTTTCTATTACAGGTCAAAGTCTTACTAATTTATTTGTAATTTTTATTTTAACTGGTTGGGGAGGTATGTACAGACTCTCACGAGCACGAATGTTATCATTAAGAGAAGAGGAGTATGTTCAGGCTTTACAAAGTTTTGGGATCTCAACTTTTAGTATTTGTTATAAACACATGCTTCCTAATGCTTTGGGTCCCATTATGGTTATGATTACTTTATCAACGGCAATGTTTATTTTGACTGAAGCAGGATTGAGTTTTCTTGGTTTAGGTGTACCTCTTAATATTCCTACATGGGGTAACATTTTAAATGTAGCGCAGGATATTGTTATTCTTCAAAATTATTGGTGGATGTGGGCGCCTGTGGGATTAACAATTTCGGTATTTGTTTTAAGTGTAAACTTTATAGGGGATGGGCTGCGTGATTCTACAGACCCTTCTCAGCAAGGTTAAATAATGAGTATTCAAAAAGATATAGCACTCTCCGTTAAGAATTTAAAAACTTATTTTTATACCAATAATAGATGTAACAAAGCTGTTAATGGAGTGTCTTTTGAAATTAAAAAAGGGAAAACTTTATGTATAGTTGGTGAAAGCGGATGCGGTAAAAGTGTAACAGCAGCAACAATCATGCAATTACTTCCTACACTTTCTCGCATTGAAGAAGGTGAGATTATTTTTTATAAAGGTGATGAAAAAATTAATATCGAAAAACTTCCTCGCAATGGAAAAGAAATGAGAAATATTCGAGGATCAGATATTGCGATGATTTTTCAAGATCCTATGACAGCACTTAATCCCGTCTATACTGTCGGGTTTCAAATAGGTGAAAATTTAAAATATCACACAGATCTTAATAAAAAAGAGATTAGAGAAAAAACTATTTCTCTATTAAGAGATATGGGAATTCCTCTCCCTGAGAAAAGAGTTGATGAATACCCTCATAGTTATTCAGGGGGGATGCGCCAAAGAGCAATGATTGCAATGGCAATGGCATGCAATCCTAAAATTTTAATTGCTGATGAGCCCACCACCGCATTAGATGTAACAATTCAGGCACAGATATTTGAATTAATGGCAAAACTTAAGAAAGACTATGATACTGCGATTATGCTTATAACGCATGATATGGGTGTTGTTGCTGAGTTAGCAGATAATGTAGCTGTAATGTATATGGGCAACATAGTGGAATCAGGATCTGTAGGAGATGTACTTCGTCGCCCAACTCACCCTTACACAAAAGCTCTGCTAGACTCAGTACCGGTGCTAGGAAGAGGCAAAGATCAAAATATACAACCAATAAAAGGATCTACCCCAGATCCATATGACAGACCTATTGGATGTCAGTTTGCTCCGCGATGTAACTGGGCCGATCATAGCTGCGAGTTAATGCCTGAAATTTCAAATGTTACTTCAACACATGAAGTTAGATGTCATAAATATAAGGAGATTTTTCAATATTGAGCAAAGAAAAAGATATCGTTCTGAAGTTAAAAGATGTGCAAGTGTATTTTCCTGTTCAAGCTGGGATATTTAAGCGTACAGTTGCTCATGTTAAAGCTGTAGATGGCGTTAATCTTAATATTTATAGAGGTGAAGTTTTGGGATTGGCTGGTGAAAGTGGGTGCGGAAAAACTACTTTAGGTAAAGCGATTTTAAGACTAGTAGAGCCAACCGCAGGAGAGATTATATACAATTCTACAGAAAAAGAAGAGACTGAATTGAGAGGATTGAGTAAAAAAGCAATGGATCCTTTTCGTAAAAAATTACAAATTATTTTTCAAGATCCTCACTCATCTCTTAATCCAGCATTTACTATTTTTGGATCTTTAGAGGAGCCTCTAAAAAAATACGGGGTCAAAAAAAGATCAAAAAGACGCGAAATTATTGGCGACTTATTGGAAGCTGTTAATATGCGCCGCGAGTATATGGACAGATATCCTCATGAATTTTCAGGCGGTCAACGCCAACGCATAGGTATAGCGCGAGCTCTTTGCATTGAACCAGAAGTAATTATTTGTGATGAAGCAGTAAGCGCTCTTGATGTATCCATTCAGGCTCAAGTTTTACAACTGTTAATGAAATTAAAAAAAGAAAAAAATTTAACTTATTTGTTTATTACGCATGATTTGAGTGTCACTGAATATATTTGCGATAGGATCGCTGTAATGTATTTAGGTCGTTTAGTTGAACTATGTAAATCAGAGGAATTATATGCCAATACTCTTCACCCTTATACCGAAGCTTTATTATCAGCCATTCCTGTCGCCGATCTTGATAAGAAAACAAAAAGAATAATTTTAGAAGGAGATGTGCCAAGCCCGGTTAATCCTCCAAGTGGCTGTCCTTTTCACCCAAGATGTCCAAAAGCAAAAGATATATGTAAATCTAAAGTACCACCTCTAAAACGTTACTCGATTAATGGTAATGATCATTATGCATCCTGCCATCTTATAGACTTGCCAGAAGCAGTTTAAAAATAAATCAAAAAAGAAAGGGAAATTAAAATGTCTAATTTGAATATAGCCGAAATGAAAGGCGTAATCCCTGCAATGATTACCGCATTTGATGAAAAAGAAAATATTGATGAAAAAGGCATGAGGGAATGTGTTCAACATTTAATGAGCAAAAAAGTTAACGGATTATATATAACTGGTAGCACTGGTGAGTCTCTTTTGATGACCGCTGAGGAAAGAAAAAGAGTTGTTGAAATTGTAGTTGATGAAGTATCTGGAAAAATACCTGTGGTGGCACACATAGGTTCTATCGGAACAAAAACCTCAATTCTGCTTGCTCAACATGCGCAAGAAACTGGTGTTGATGGTATCTCTTCCCTTCCTCCTTTCTATTATAGTTTTACTAATGATCAAATTATTAATTATTATTCGGATATCACTTCATCAGTAGATCTTTCGATGATCGCCTACAATATTAGTCATGCAGGATTAATGGGATTCGATATGTTAAAAAAATTATCAGCTATTAAAGGTGTTGCAGGTGTAAAATATACTGCATCTACTCATTTCGATATTATGCGTATAAAAAAAGAAATAGGAAGAGACTTTATTGTTCATTCTGGATCGGATGAAATGGCAATGTCAGGTTTGTTATCAGGAGCAGATGGTATTATAGGATCTTTTTATAATTTAATGCCAGAAATTTTTATAGCAATAAAAGATGCTGTTATTGCAAATGATTTACAAAAAGCAAAAAATCTTCAAGAAAAAGCAAACACTGTAATTTTCTTTTCTCTATCAAGACATCCCTACTCCGTTATAAAAAAAGGAATGGTATGGCAAGGAGCTAATGCAGGTTATTGCAGAAAGCCTTTTGATAATTACTATAATGCTGAATCTGAAAAAAAGCTTAAAGATGAATTTATTCAACTAAAAAAAGACAATGATCTTTCAGGAATTGATTTTCTAGATTGTATATAATTTAATTTTAATTCAAGATAATGCAATGTACCAAATTAAGTAATTAATTCTCAGTAGTTTTAAGCACTGTAATTGTGCTTTGTACATTTTTAATAATAGATAAAAATTAAGAAAAAAAAGCATTCTTTGGTAGGTCTTTAAAGCTTAACACTATTTATTTGATGAATTAAATATTAATAAAAATTAATTAATTTATGGCTAAAATCCTCATTTTTTTATATACATTACTAAATAAAATTGCATACTAGTTTATATATTTTTATGGGAGGTAAACATGGGTAAAGGTCAAAAATTATATCTTAAAGCAAAATCTATTATTGCTGGTGGCAACATGCTTTTATCTAAAAGACCAGAAATGTTTTTACCTGATCAATGGCCATCTTACTTTAGTAAAACAAAAGGAAGTAAGGTTTGGGATTTAGAAGGCAGGGAATATATTGATACCTTAATGATGCCAGGTACAAATATTCTTGGATACAACCATCCAGAAGTAGATGAAGCAGTCATGAAAATAATTAAAGATGGAAATATGTCTACACTGAATGCTCCTGAAGAAGTTGAGTTAGCTGCACAATTAATTAATCTTCATCCATGGGCAGAGATGGTAAGATTTGCTCGTTCGGGAGGAGAAGCAAACGCTATTGCCATTCGTATTGCAAGAGCAGCATCAGGAAAGGATAACGTAGCATTCTGTGGATATCATGGGTGGCATGACTGGTACCTAGCATCAAATCTTGCAAATTCAAATGGACTAGATGGACACCTCTTACCTGGCCTTAATCCTAGCGGAGTCCCCCGCAATCTTAAAGGTAGTGTTCATCCATTCGAATACAATGATTTTGATACTTTGGAATCATTGATAACATCAAAAAATATTGGTGTTATTAAAATGGAAGTATTTAGAAACAAAGAACCAGAAAATAATTTTCTTGAAAAAGTCAGGAAGCTTGCGACAGATAAAAATATTGTTTTAGTATTTGATGAATGTACTTCAGGTTTCAGAAAAAGTTTTGGTGGTTTGCATAAAATCTATGGCGTTGAACCAGATATGGCAATGTTTGGAAAGGCACTTGGTAATGGCTATGCAGTAACTGCTGTCATTGGAAGAAAAGAAATGATGAAAGCTGCCGAATCTACTTTTATTAGCAGCACATTTTGGACAGAAAGAATTGGCTCTGCAGCAGGTATTGCAACACTTAAAGTAATGGAGCGTGAAAAATCATGGGAAAGCATAACTAAAACAGGCGAGATAATTACCAAACAATGGAAAGAGTTAGCAAAAGAATTTGATCTTTCAATTACAACAACTGGATTGGCTGCTTTAACAGGTTTCAGTTTTCAGGGCTCTAATTCCCTTGCTTACAAAACTTTTATAACACAAGAAATGCTTAAAGCAGGATACTTAGCAGCTACGGCATTCTACACAAGCACTTCCCATACGCGTGAAATTGTTTCTGGATACTTCGCTGCTCTAAAGCCTATTTTTGCTATTATTAAAGAGTGCGAAGAAGGCCGAGATATTATGTCTTTATTGGAAGGGCCAATTGCTCATAATGGATTTAAACGTTTAAATTAAAGATATTTTTTTATGTTGAATTTTTTTATAAGGAAGTCTCTTTAAATCGCTTGTACACAACCCTTTGCTATCAAGATAAAAACTGTAAGAAGCAATTGGATCATAGGCATCCTTATGAGATACTGCAGCTTTTATAATAATGAAATCAGCATCTTTGGGATCAATTCCCTGCGAATACAGTTGCCCTAGATCCATTGGTGGCGTTTTAATTGATGTTAACAGTATACGTACTTTTTCATTTTTAATAACTGCACTTAAACCCATATCAATTTGATCCCCCATCATGGATGCGAGATGCGAATTTTTATTCTCTAATTCAAATTTTCCATCACTAATAAATTCAATTTTGGCATTGATGGAAATTGGATCTCCGTGAAATGAATCAACTTTTGCTCCAATTAGTAAATTAATATTATCTCCAATATTTTTTTTATGACAACTTATAGCTGCTTCTGGATCATTTATTATTGCTAGAATATTTTTTTTATCTGTTTCTAGAAGTTGTCCTAATAAATCTGTTCCATCTCCTGGAGTTCCCCCACCTATGTTATCCGACGGTTCTATTAAAAGAATTGGGCCATCTACATTTTTTAATTTTTCAATTTCACTTAGTGTATCTTTAAGATTTCTTTCTAATGGGTAGGCTTCGTATATATTTTTCTCTAAAATAACTAAAAGTTCCTTTAGGTAACTAAGAGCTTCTTCTTCACTTCCTTTTGTACAACAGTTTAAACTAAAACCACAATCAGCTATATCTGCATAAGAATATCCTGCCATGACATTAATACATAAAATATCAGGATTCATATCTTCAATTTCTTTTGCTTTTTTTAGGATACTACGCATGGGATCATTTGCAGTTCCTACGCCAGTTGGGGGGAGAATATATTTTGAGCCAAGATATATTTGTTTAACTAAAGAGTTAACTAAAAATATATCTAGCAAGTTACTTGCTTTAATTGCAGCGTCTCTTGCATCGCTATGTGGATTTTTGCGGTAGGCAAATAAACCGGTACTAAAATCAGTCATTTTTTTTGATACATTTGCATGCAAATCAAGCACAGCTACAATAGGAATATCTACATTCTTTTTTTTTAAAAAATTATTTATTTCAAATAAAAGATCCCCTTCAAAATCATCATGATCTTCGCTTACCATGGCACCGTGTAAGATTAAAAAAATACCATCTAATGATGAAAACTCTTTCTCTAAATATTTAAATAAATTAGATTTGAAATAAGTAGTTACTTTGGATTCAACTATTCCTGAAGGCCTAGCTGCCATCTGAATAGATGGAATGACATTCCAGTCTTTTTTTTTAGCATACTCTAAAAAACCATCAGTTGGGGAGCCGTTGCCTGAATTTCTATCTACAATTTCTTCACTCTTATAAATTGTAAAATCATCAAGTATCGTTTTTTGATCAAGAAAGGTATGTGTTTCATGAAATATGCCTGCTAAAAAAATATTCTTACTCATGCAAACAATTCTGGCAGATCTTGGTGAGCTATCTCAGCTATTTTTTTTGTATCCTCTGGAGTTGCCGAGTCATAAGGCCAAAATAATTTTTCACTAATTGGACCCCAGCCTCCTGCCGCTGCTAATAATTTATCCAATCCTGTATTAGATAAATTTTTTGCATAGGGCATAATATATGTTTGCATAAATTTATTCACTCTATCCTCTATTTCAATTGCCTTATCAATATCTGATTCTATTAGACTCCAAATCATTGCCGCACCGTTTGGACTTAAGCACGCAACATTTGAATAAGATCCATTTGCCCCCAAAGGTTTTCCAAATACAACTGTGTGACCGGGAACAAAAACTGAAAAATTGTTTAAAAGATCTCTTCTTTTTTGATACCATTCTTTATCTCCTCCTGCACACTTAATGCCAATCAAACTAGGAACTTGCTCTCGCAAACTTGCAATCTCCTCAAGCGATAATAAAACTTTTGCATGAGGAGGATTATATAAAATTAGAGGAATATTATTAGCCACCTCTTCCATACCCAATGTAAAATTTGTAACTTCATTTGATGAAGGGGGCCACCAATCAGGCAAGGTAATCTGAAAACCACTTGGGTTAAAAGATGTAAGTCGCTTTAACCTATCTCTTGCTATTCTAGGATTCGTGTGACTCACACCTAATTGAAATAATTTTTGATGCTTAGATGCCTTTTCTGCAACAATTTCTGTTAATTGATCAAACTCGGCATCCGTTTGATTATGACATTCAGCTGCTGTACCATTCGTATAAATTCCATTTAACGAAGAAGCACACAATATTTCAACTTGTTCAGAAAAAGCCACCCAGTCCACTTCATTAAATTTATTAAGAGGAAGAAGAACAGCTCCCCATATTCCTTCAGGTCTATTTGTATGATTTCTCATTCGTAGTTTTCTTTCTGCTCCTAGTGATTGCGGAGTTGATTTTCAGCTTGTTTAACAATATCTAAACCCACCCTATTACTCCAGCCTTGTATTAATTTTTTGGTAATGGGTCCAATTTTTCCATCTGCTATTGTTAAGCCGTTATATTTAGTTGCTGGCATTATAGAATAAGGCGTACTAGTTATAAATAATTCATCTGAAACAGATAAATCATAAGGCTGTATTACTGCCTCAATAACTTCAATATCTAAAGATTTAGCAATTTCTATAGTCGTCGCTCGAGTTAGGCCCTCTAAACAATTAGCAGTAGTGGGAGTTATCAGCTTTCCATCTCTAACAATAAAGATATTACCACCTTTATTTTCAGCAACATTACCATAAATATCAAGCATGATACTTTGAGCATCAGGGTCAACAAGCTTTGCTTCCATTTCTCCTAAAGTATAAAAAAGTCTGCTTCTATTTTTTAGACGCGGATCAAGAGACTGGGAAGGTACTACACGAGTAGAAGGTGTAACAGCATGACAGCCTTCTTTGTAGAATTTTGCCCAAGGAAGTAAATTCATTGGTTGAGTATAAATCATTATAGTAGCCTTGCTCACCTGCAGTGTTGGATTACCGCCTGTAATTGATAGTCCTCTTGATATGTTATGAACTAGCCAACAATCTTCATCTTCAGCATAAGTTTCTCGATTTAACTTAAGTAAATTTTCACTAATTTCAATCATTTCTTTTTTATTCATACCCGGATCGATCCGGGTTAACTTAAGTGATTTATATAAACGATCTACATGTTCTTCTAACTTGAAGGGAATATAATTGAATGTTCTTGTAGACTCCGTCACTGTATCACCTAATAAAACTGCACTGTCGTAAATCGATATCTTAGCCTCATCATCAGGTAAATAGTCTCCCGATATATACACAGTTCTTGTTTTCATAAATTTCCTTTTTTTTCTGTATTAAATTTTATTTAACATAATTACTATATTGCTAAAATTGACTAGCTTCTGAAAAAAAATATAATTTTTTTAATTTAAATGCAAATAACACTACAATACCTTACTACTAATTTAATAATTAAACTTTGTTTTTTACCTTTAATTTATTTAAACGTAACATCATTTTTTCATGATGTTCCTTAGACCCATCATGATAAGTTCCAAACCAGTGATCAAAAGGAAGTGTTAAATTACCATAATTAACTTCAAAGTATTTATGGTGAAGGTAATGATTATAATTATGCAAATCTATTCCTTTTTTATTATTTATTAACATTTTTTTAAAACCAATATGACCATTCGCAGAACCTAAGCCTGCATGAAAAATATGATACATTACATGTAGTGGGTGAGATAATATGATCCAATGAATTAATACCCCAGAAAAATACAGTATATGCTCAATTGGATGCATGGCTAAACTTGACCATGGCCCAGGATTGGTATTTCTATGATGAACGTTGTGAGCTATCTTATAGAAAGGAGGCCAATGGAGCAATCTGTGGACAAAATAAAAATGCGCCTCACGAAAAAGAGGGATAAACAGCATGATAAGAATAAAATAAACAGGGGAGGAGCTGGGGTTTATTATTTCAATTTTACCAGAAGCAAATAACCAAAAAGATATTACTTCATATAAAGTCCAAATTGGCACTCCAAATCCCAAGGTCCAAAAAATATTATCAAAAGATTGTTTTTTAAAAGTAAAAATTTTTTGTTTTTTTTCGGGCCAACTTGGATTAAATTTAAATTTAATCCCTTGCAATTTTTTTACATACAAAGGGATATGAATTAGGTTAAAAAAAATAGTTACAATAATTAAATTTCTAAGTAAAATTAAACTTACCCAATCCCATTCTAAATATTTCATAGTTTCTAGTGCTGGAGTAAAAAACAACCAAGAAACCAAAGCTACTGAAAAATAAAAAAGATTCCATGAAAAAATGTAAGAAAATATAAACCATTTAAAAATATTAAAAAAATTTGTTGGTCTCAGCCACAAAGGATTTCTAGCAGCAGCTTCATTTGGTATGAGGTGACCTCTGCTATCTCGAGTACCAAATTTATTTTCATCCATATAAAGGGTATACTTTGATATTTTGCATAAATTAAATAATTGCCTTCTCTTTAAGTTCTGTATGTAATTTTTTTTGATCAACTTTTTCTTTTTCAATATCATGCTTTGCTGAAACACCATGATAAACAAAGCCAAATGCTCTTCTGGAGCGAACTGATGATTTATTTGGACTAGCAAAATGAATAATTTTTGGATGGTGCATTAGAAACATGCCAGCTTTACCTTCAAACTTTCTTGTATTTTTTTTATCTTCATCCGTTCCAAAATCTGTTACACCTTGGGAAAAACCTAAAATTTCTGATTTACCGTGTGGTCTATATTCTTCTTTTGTGTGGGAGCCTTTAACATAGTGAATACAACCATTTTCGTCATCAACACCCTCTAATGCCAACCATCCGGTTACAGCTTTATCATTATCTAAATTAAAATAATATCCATCTTGATGAGGGGGGGTCGGATTGCTTTTTCCTGGGGGCTTATTAAAATATTCCATGGCTCTAGGTTTAACATCTTCTCCTAAAGCATTCGCAGCGAGATCTTTAATTTTACTATTATAAAATAAATCATAAAAAAATTTGTCATATTCTTCTAATTTTTGCATTTGCATTAAGGTATCTTTATTTGATTTATCAACATAGTAAACTTCTTCCTCTTTCATCTTAGGAACACAGTCTTTTATGTATCGATTAAATTCTTTATTAATAATTTCCATATCTGCTTTAGAAAACAACTCAGGAATATGATTATAACCATCTTCATCATAGGATTTTTTTAGTTCACCTAAATCAGGTATATTTTTTTCTAATATCATATCAAATTTTTCTCTTCTAATTCTTTACGTAGTTTAAGCTGATAAGCATCAGCTGCCAACTTATCTTCTTCTGCACTTTCGCCATAATATATAAAACCAAGTGCTTTTCTAGTTCTTGTTTGAGATTTATTTCCCTCAGCCCAGTGGATAGTTTTAGCGTTATGCATAAGAAAAGTCCCTGCCTCACCTGGAAATGAGACAGTATTGAGTTTATCATTTTCATTACCAAAATCAGTAACGCCTTGAGAAAAACCAAGGATGTTGGATCTACCATGTGGCCTATACTCTTCATGTAAATGAGAGCCTTTAACGTAATGTATACATCCATTTTCTTCATCAACTTTTTCTAATGCCAGCCAACAAGTTACGGCATTATGTTTTTTTAACATAAAATAATACCCATCTTGATGGGGTGGGGTTGGCTTTCCAACTCCTGCTGGTTTATTAAAATATTGTAAATTTTTTGGTACTGCCGTTTCTCCAAGAACAGATGAGGCAACGTCCTGAATTGAACTTTCTTCTATCAAGTTTTTAAAATAATTATCATAAGTAAACATTTGTTGAAGATTTTTTATGGTACTCTTATCTGTCTTATCCTCATAAAAAATATGATGGTTAGGAAGAGTTGGAGCTATATCAGTTATATATCTATCTATTTCTTTCTTTATTTCTTGAATTTTATTATCTTCAAAAAATGAATAAAGAGCAACATAGCCATCATCATCAAATCGCTTTTTAATAGTTTTTTTATCAGTAACCATATATTAATTTTAGTTATTATGATTACAAGATAACCCAAAAAAATAACAATGGAAAGATAATTTTTTACTCTTTCAAGAAATTTTTATTAAAAATATGATGGCAGATAATCTCCATGAGCCTCAATCATTTCATCAGTCATTTTATAAATCTCATCTATAGATAAAATTGAGGATGTTAAAGGATCGAGCATAGCCGCGTGATAAATTATATCTTTTTTTTTGGTTATTGCAGCTTCAGCAGTTAATAATTGAACATTAATATTGGTTTGCATAAGTGCTGCTAAATGCATTGGAAGCTTGCCAACTTTAATAGGCTTAATCCCATCAGAACTAATAAGACAAGGAACTTCCACACAACAATCAGATGGAAGATTATCAATTAATTTATTATTCATAACGTTGGCATTAATACTAACTGGCTTATTATTGGTAACAGCATCTATAATATAGGATGCATATTCTTTGCTTCTTTTAATTGGTTGATTGGCGATTGGACTTATATCTTTATCTAATTCCTCCCATTGTTTTATATTACCCTCACATCTATCAATATATTCTTCAATTGGTATTTTATATTGCTCAATTAAATCTTCTCTATTTGCTTTAATGAACCAAGGAACATACTCAGCAAAATGTTCGCTTGATTCTGTTACAAAATATCCAAACCTTCGTAATATTTCATACCGAACTTTTTCGTGTAAAATTTTATTAGATGATTCTTTAATACCCGTACTGCGGGATGAAACGATCTCATCATTTACAATTTTATCTGCAATTATTTTCAATTTTGGATATAAATCTTTACCATCACTTTTACGTTGAAATTTTTGGTAAAAGGCCATGTGATTAATGCCAGCACAAAAATAATCTATGTTATTTATATCCTCACCAAGATCTCTAGCCAACATCTCTGCAGTGCCCTGTACCGAATGACATAAACCAAGAACTTTAATATTTGGAAAAGATTTATTTATAGCAATCATATTTGCACACATTGGATTAACATATTGCAACCAAATAGCATTAGGACAAATCTCCATAATATCTTGTGCAATATCAAGTAAAACTGGAATAGTTCTTAAGCCCCTCATGATGCCACCAATTCCAAGCGTATCAGCTATTGTTTGTTTTAATCCAAACTTTTTAGGAATTTCAAAATCTATTACTGTTGAAGGTTTATAACCGCCAACTTGTATTGTTGTTTGTACAAAATCAGCATCTTTTAATGCTTCCCTTCTATTAGTATGCATCGTAATTTTAGGAGAAGCATTTAAGTTATTTGCAATCAATGTTAAAAGTTCGCTTGTAGTACGTAATCGTTTTTCATCAATGTCCATTAAAGCAATTTCAATATTTTTAAGGCTATTAACAATTAACAAGTCAGAGACTATATTCTTGGTGAAAACGGAGCTTCCAGCTCCAATAATGCATATTTTTGTCATATGAGTTCTTTATTATTATTCATCTATTTTAAATCTATTTAGTTATTATGCTTACTAAGATGACTTAAAAAATAAAATATTTAAAGATAATTTTTTATTCTTTTAACCATTGTTTATCAAATATAGTTAATCTTATATATTTATCATCACATATTCGATCTACAATCCCACATTCATATAAACACAGAAATTCTCCCGATTCTAGCTGCGCTAAATCACTATAGCCAGAAAACCCCGGTTCAATAATTTTAGAAATTGGCCACGTCTCTCCATCATCCTGACTGCATTTAGCTGTTAGGTTTTTGCGATCACGTGACATTCCCTTTGATCCATCATTTTTTTTACGATCACCTCTCATAGTATCTTCTAGAGTATCAGGATTAATAAAAATAATTTCTTGAGAAGCATCTATTTTTTTTTGATTACTTTTAAGGATGCTTGCCATACAAATAGGCTCCAATAACGAATTATCAAAACCTTTTATTTTCCAATTAGTAGCTCCATCATGACTGATGGCTATTAAACGTCTTTGAATTTCTGACTCACTTCTTATATTAAACATTACTGAAGAGTCGCTTAATTGAACTGCTATAGTTTCATTTGGATTAATAAGAACTTGCTGATTTACTATATCTTTGTTTCGACATATTATGTCTCCCCTATTCCAAGTCATTCCGCAATCATCACTATAGATAGAAGTAATAATTGAGGGTCGATGACCTAAATTACCCTTCCCCATCTCGGATCCAGAGCCATCAGATAGCCATACTGGAACAATCATACGACCATTTTCTAGTTGTATTCCGTGCCCTGGTCCTGTTGCACATACCCTCCAATCATAATCTTGATGAAACTGATTAAATGTATCTGTAATTTCTACAGGCTCACTAAATGTATTGCAGTCATCATCACTAAACATTGTAAAAACTCGAGAATATTTATAGCAATATAGCGCTATTACTCGTCCACTAGTCCGGTCGGATATTAAAACAAAATTACTAATAGGTCCCTCTCCATAATTTTTATGGTCTACAATTAACTGTCTTTCTTGAAAGGTATTTCCTGCATCAAAGCTCCTTCGCATCAAGACGTCATTAGGATCCCAATCTCCTCCTCCTTTTGTTCTTGCTTCCGTAGTTGCTACTACAACATTCCTTTTAGTTACAATAATTCCAGGTATGCGATAAACATGATATCCATTTTTCCTTGCCTCAAATAAATCTATATTTTTAAACATTTTTTCTCCTTTAAATTCATTAACCTTCTACTCCTCCTATCATGACACCTTTACTTATTACTCTTTCAACCAATTTTTATTAAATTTAGAGACACGAATATATTTATCATCACATCTTCTTTCAATAATTTCACATTCATAAATACATAAAAAATCGCCTGAAGCTAATTGAGCTACATCGCTATATCCTGAAGGTCCTTCTTCAATCACCTTACTTATTGGCCAAGTTTTAGCGTCATCTAAACTTAATTTTACTGTGAGTCTTTTTCTATCATTTTCATTT
>ENA-OSJC01001564-OSJC01001564.1-marine-metagenome-genome-assembly--contig:-NODE-1564-length-18624-cov-5.450315_pt1 | contig 18624 bp, 18 predicted proteins | sample MGYA00237885_ERZ534234 | MGnify/ENA primary metagenome ERZ534234 (study PRJEB26413, sample SAMN06343907) | marine metagenome | isolation source: coastal waters | place: Atlantic Ocean: West Antarctic... | reverse complement strand
AAGAAAAGCTAAAATAACATCTTTGTATGAAGGTCAAACATTTGAGTTGTCCGAAGCCTTTGATTTTCCATTTGAATCTTATGAAAGATGTGGAAATGGTAAAGGAGAGTATAAAAACAGAGGTAATAAAAAGATACTAAATATAAAATACACGCCAGACTTTGTAGGTAAGGGTTTTATAATCGAAACTAAAGGTAGAGCTAATGAATCATTTCCTCTTAGATGGAAGTTGTTTAAAAAGCTAATAACAGAAAGACGATTAGGACCACTTACGTTATATAAACCACAAAATCATAAAGAATGCGACGAAACAGTAAGGTTAATCCTTTCGAAGCTAAAAGAATAGCTAGGCAGAAATATGGCGAACGTCAGTTTGAGAAATGGTGGAAATGGAAATGGCAGCAGTTCGGCAGGATTAGATATAAAGACTTAATTAATCAATGTAAAGAGTATAAAATATGAAAGAAAAAAAGAACTGGTCTATTAGCCTAGGGTATTACCCAGGTATATTATTAGGTATGAGAACATATGAAGAACCACATCAAACCGCTTATGTGCTATACATGCCTTTCGTAGATGTTGCCTTAGAAATTTACAAGTAATGGGATTATTTGATGAGCGCGTAGCGTACAAACCGTTTGATTACCCTGAATATTACACAGAAGGTTGGTTAAAACAAGCACAAGCATTTTGGTTACATACTGAAATCTCAATGCAGAGTGATATAAAAGATTGGAATGAGAAACTTAATGAAAAAGAAAAAAACCTCGTCGGGAACATACTTCTTGGATTCGCTCAGACAGAATGCGCGGTATCAGACTATTGGACACAGAAGGTTGTATCGTGGTTTCCTAAACACGAAATAAGACAAATGGCTATGATGTTTGGTTCATAAGAAACTGTACATGCTGTAGCATATAGTTATTTAAATGAAACATTAAAACTAGAAGATTATGAAGCGTTTTTACACGAACCTGCGACAGCCGATCGTTTTGATAACTTGGTTGCTTATGATGGCAATAGCACTGTGGGGATTGGAACTTCATTGGCCATATTTTCAGCATTTGCAGAAGGCGTTAGCTTATATAGTGCCTTTGCTGTTCTTTATTCTTTTCAGTTACGTAATTTACTTAAAGGTATAGGTCAGCAAATGAAATGGTCTGTAAGAGATGAATCTCTTCACAGTAAAATGGGTTGTCAATTATTTAGACACATGTGCAACGAAGATGATAGCTTATTAGTAGAGTGTAGAGATGATATAATCAAAGCGGCGGAGACAATGGTAGAGCTTGAAGAAAAGTATATAGACAAGATGTTTGAAATGGGTGACATTGAAGGTATTAAGTCTTATGATCTAAAACAATTTATAAAAAAGAGAACTAATGAAAAACTATTGGAATTGGGTTATATCGATCTTGGATCGTATTTCGCGTATGACAAGGAAGCAGCAGGTAATCTTGATTGGTTTTACCATCTTACCGGGGGCGTCACTCATACTGATTTCTTCGCTATTAGGCCGACTGACTATTCTAAAGCGAACGAAGGAGAAGACTTCGAAGATATTTGGTAAAATAAACATAACAGAAGAAGAAATATACAAAGATCTTAACTGGAATGGTATGCGAGACTTTGTTAAAAAAGATAATAAAAAACAAAAAACATGAAAAAAACAATAATTATTGTGTTAGCATTAACACTAGCATCTTGTAGTAGTACGTATAATCTTTCAACAGATTATAGGATAAAAAGTATATTAACAATAGCTGAAAGTGGAGACACTATAGCGGTGCCAGTTAGAGATTTTAAGTTTAGAGTACTTGATAGCAGGGTACGTGAAATAATAAATCGTGAACAATTTAGGTTTAGACAGAATTGGTATCCTGGTAATTATAATGGGTATCCTATTAGATATAACAATCAAGGTTATAATAATTATAATAAACCTAACAGCAATGTAAAGCCAAGAGTTAAACCAAGAACCAAACCGGTCAACACTCCTGTTATTATCAAACCTTATAAGCCGATGAATAATATACCTGTTGTAAAACCAAACGTAAACAAAAAGAACAATGAAAGAAAGTAAGTTAATACAAATGGAGCAAAGGCTAATGCAGATAGCTAAACTATTAAATCAAGTTGCTGAAGAGCAAAATCATTTAAGAGAGCTAGCAGTTGGCACGTTAAAAACAATACAAAACTTTAAAGAATATGATGAAGCGTTGGAAAAGCTTAAAGCTGAAGCTAGCAAGGAATCTAGTCAGGCAAAGACGCTTGACTTGGAGTGAGAGGTTATCAACTAGAATTGGTTACTTCGGAGCAGGCTTTCTTATAGCTGGACAATGGACACTGGAACCTATGTTATTTATCATAGGTTTCTGTTGTGTTGTTATTCAAACGTCAGCTAGAAAGCAATGGAACTTAGTTGTTTTAAATATAAACGGTTTATTTGCTTGGACCAAACATTTATTTTTATGAAAACCTTTTGGAATGAAGATGATTATAACCATGAAACAGATGGTAGAGTAAAAGGACCTCACGGTGTTTTTATACCATACATGCAAGGAATAGATGATCCAATATATAAAAGATACGTAGAAGAAATATTAAAGCTTGATTGGTTGCATTATGATCTATATTTAGTTGGTGGAATACTTAACGGTTGGAAAACAACTGATATAGACATATGTGTCACCGGTAAGAGAACAAAAGAATTAGTAGCTTTGTTAGATATTTGTAGAGAGCTAGGTCCTTTAGATATGTTCTGGGTTAAGTCACTAGACAAGATAAAGGGTGACGGAAGTAGAATATGGAAGTTTGCTAAATCATATGACAGGTTATCATCAAACTTTAAACCTTGGAATGGTAAATGGAAGAAAGACGGGTTGTATCATATGCAACTTAAGTTTAATGCTAAGAATAGAGAATATAAAAAAGAACCCTTACTAATAAATAAAAAATATGTGGAATAATGAGTGGATTAAAGGAGAAGATTACCCAAGATGGGGAGACACAGATGTCTACAAGAAAACGATATCTGGAGGATATTTATTGGAAGGAGAGACACCAAAGGAAGCTTATGAAAGAGTATCGAGGACAGTTGCTAGACGATTATATAAGCCAGAAATGGCAGAAACTTTCTTCCAGTATATTTGGAACGGGTGGTTATGCCTCGCAAGTCCTGTACTTAGTAATACTGGTACTGACCGTGGCCTCCCTATCAGTTGCTTTGGCATTGATGTTGCAGACTCTATCCAAGACATAGGGCAAAAGAATTTAGAGATGATGTTACTCGCTAAGCACGGCGGTGGAGTAGGTATCGGTATAAATCAAATTAGACCCGCTGGCGCTAGAATAACAGGTAATGGAACATCAGACGGAGTTGTCCCTTTTTGTAAAATATATGACTCAACAATACTTGCCACTAATCAAGGATCAGTTCGAAGAGGAGCTGCAAGTGTTAACATTAATATCGAACACGAAGACTTCGAAGACTGGTTGGAAATACGAGAACCTAAAGGAGATGTTAACAGACAGTCACTTAACCTTCACCAGTGCGCTATTGTTGGGGATAAGTTCATGCGAAAGCTTGAGCAAGGAGATACAGGAGCTAGAAACAAGTGGAGTAAATTGCTTAGAAAAAGAAAAGCAACTGGAGAACCTTATATACTCTTTAAAGGAAACGTTAACAAAAAGAATCCTAAAGCTTATAAGCAAAACGGATTAAAAGTTCATATGACTAACATATGTTCTGAAATAACATTACATACAGATGAAAATCATAGTTTCGTATGTTGTTTGTCATCATTAAATTTAGCTAAATATGAAGAATGGAAAGACACTAACCTTATATATGACGCCATATTCTTTCTTGACGGCGTTATGGAAGAATTTATTCAAAGAGCCAAAGGATTACGCGGGTTCGAAAACTCTATACGATCTGCGCAGAAAGGGAGAGCATTGGGCTTGGGAGTACTTGGATGGCACACGTATCTCCAAGAGAAAGGTATTGCTTTCGAAGGTCTACTATCTCAGTTTGAAACTAGGAAGATTTTTTCGCAAATTAAAATTGAAAGTGAGCGAGCTTCAATGGACCTTGCAGAGATTTATGGTGAACCTCTTTGGTGTGTTGGTACTGGTATGCGTAATACTCATTTGCGTGCTATTGCTCCCACCGTTTCTAATTCTAAGTTATCTGGTAACGTATCTCCGGGAATAGAACCTTGGGCAGCAAACGTTTTTACAGAGCAATCTGCTAGAGGTACTTTTATAAGAAAAAACCCTACATTAGTTAAACTATTAAGAAAACTTAAAATAAATAATAATGAGACATGGGACAAGATACTGGCCGACGGTGGTAGCGTACAAAACATTACTGAGCTTGATGATGTTGTTATGGCGCACGACGTCACCGCAAAGGAGGTATTTAAAACTTTTAAGGAGATTAATCAACTAGAATTAGTCAATCAAGCTGGACTGAGACAGCAATATGTAGATCAGTCAGTGAGTTTAAACTTAGCATTTCCTAGTGAAGCTACGCCTAAATGGCTTAACAAGGTTCACTTTGATGCTTGGAAAAAAGGTGTTAAAACCTTATATTATACGAGGACAGAATCTGTCTTACGTGGAGATATTGCACAGCAAGCGATGAACGAAGATTGCGTTGCGTGTGATGGTTAGTTAGTTAGTTAGTTAAAATAGGGAGGTTTAGTTAGCCTCCCTTTTTTTATTTACGTCTGCTATCATGATTGAATCCTTTTTCTTTTAAGTCCAAGTGTTCTTTCATTGTTTTAGCCATCTTAACAATTTTATCTTTACTGTACATTTTATGTGCTTTGAATTTTGCCATTATTATATTTTTACACAGTTATTAACCATTTTAGTACTACCACCAGAGGTTTTTTTACCGCTTGGTGATTTTTTTTTACCTTCAGCCTTATAACCTTCCCAGCATGATGCTGCTTTATAAAGAGGCGTTTTCATTTTAAAAGGTGTTTTCATATTACTTTGTATTTTGTTTTACCGTTTGATTTATATGCTTTTAAACATCTATTTCTATTATCCTCTTCACTAACGTATGACACGTGTAACCAATTAGGATTTTCACTTGTACCAAACTCCCAAATAATTTGATCAAAGCTTAAATTATCTTTTATCCAATAATACATATCAGCATTAGACATGTGACCAAATGTATCATCAATATCCATAGCTTGACCAGACATATGCTGAGATTTTTTAGAACCTCCTATAGCTTTGTTAAGTTTAGGTCCACGATAGAACGAATTGATCTTAACTGGAGCTCCTACGTGATCTCTAAGAGGTTCAAATAGCTTTTCAGCTGTAATCTCCATGTTTGTTAAATGGTCATCCGTAGGATCATTTTGTATTCCAAGTCTTTCTGCCGTTCTGCTATACATACCTTCTCGGTAGCTAACGTGTTTACTAATTTTTTTCATTATTTAGATTTTTTTCTACCTTTTCTAGACTTACCAGCAGCAGCATCACCAATGTCTCCAATTTGATCACCAACTTCTTTGATAGCTTCAGCTACATCTTCCATCTCAGTTTTGATGGCTTTAACTCTCTTCTTAGTTTCTTTAATTGTAGCTATAGCTTTTTCATCTATAGTAGTTTTACTCCAGAAATATTTCCAAATATCTTTAAAAAATTTTTTTGTTATTTTTATCATTGTCAAACAATTTAATGGTTATCCCAACAGTTAAACCACCTAAAGTGGTAGCTAACAAGTCCTCGGGGTCAAACTTGTTACCTTTTTGAGTAGAATCAACAGTTTCTTTTATCGCGCCAACTATTATTGCCGTACCAATACTGTAGATTAAAGCTTTGTTTTTATTTTTAGTTTTTTCGTATACGTATCTATAAGCAACTCCGCTCGTAGCTACGCCAGCAAAGTAATGTTTATATTTATCTTCAGCTATTTGAGCCGACATGCTTGTTGTTAGTATACTAAAAGCTAGAAGCAGTATTAATTTCATTTATTGTTTCTTGTATTTCTTTTAGATTTGTAGGTAATAGTAGATCTAAACCTGCTTTGAAAACTTTTTCTTTTGAACCTTGTTTAAATATTATTATAGTAGGAGCCATACGTACTCTGTATTTCTTCTTCGCTTCTGGAGCATCAGCTATATTAACTCTATAATAAGGTACATCTAGCTTGTCCCAGTCAACAAAGCAATTAACTTTATTAAACTCTGCCCAGAATTCAACAACAACTATGTCTTTGTCTTCAAATGCATTACCTTTTACAGCTTCAGCAAAAGTAGCGTCAGTTATCCAATACTTATCAGGTACGTCAGATTGAGCATATGAGCTCATTGTAAATATGATTAATATAAATTTAATTAGTTTCATGTTATCTATTTTTACTTATCTCATACAATCTTTCATCAAGTTTCTCTAGCTTGTCAAGTATGTTGTCAACATCTTCTTGAGTATCCATTATAGTCTGACGAATTAACTCATCTTTTAAATCATATTCTATTCTTTCTATTGACGGCTTGGGCAATGTTTTTGCCTCCGCAATATCCGCTTGCATTACAAAATACATGCTAGCTAAAGATATAGCTCCTCCGACTATAAGACTTATTGTTTTTAAATCAACAGTTACTTTAGTCCCTTCTCCTATCTGTGGTGCGCTCATGTTTTATTTAAATGTGTAATTTAATCCAAATGTTGTTTGGAACAATTCACTGTCCCACATTTTAGAATATTCTCCTTCAACAAATATTCCTAAATTTTTTCCTATTTTTGTTCCTAAGCTAATTCCTGCAGAATAATCATTCCATTGCTCTAATTCATTGTCTAGTATTAATCCACCTTTACCCCAATTATTTCTATTAAGGTAGCTAAATTTTTCCTCTCCAGCTATATATTTGTGATAAGGTAAAATGTAGTTTGCGTATGCGTGTAACCAAAAATTTCTTTTATAATGGTAAAAATCAACACCTACTACTGGAGCTACTTCTACCCATGCATCCAATTCATCCCAAGCTTCACCGTTAAAACGATTCATTAATCCTGGCATTATTCTTTCTCTAAAGTCTAGATCAGAAGACGCTACTTGATTCCCATCTGCATCTCTCCATATCCAATCTTGAGTAGTTACTCCATCTGTTGTTGTTTCTGTAAAGTGGTCTGTGTATCCATATTCTCTACCTAACCCATACCATTGATTAACTGGAAACTCTTGAGTATCACCATCTGGGCCTGTTATTGTTGTTGTTTCATTTAACCATATTTCTACTGGATTATATCCATATGCTCTTTCATGTCCTCTTACTATAGCTCCTGCTGATATAGAAAACTTCTTGCCTATTGGCAATCTAGCTCTAACCTCGGCTGAGTTATAGTTTAAGTTGATCTTACCTACTTCTCTAGCTTGTATCTTTACAATGTGGTATTTACCTGTATGTTTTAGGAAGTAATTAAAGTTAGTAAAATCTTCACCTCTCCATCTTTCTTTTTCAAAGTGGAATTGATATTCTAAACCTTTAAAAGCAGATGTAGGTGCAGAGAAAGCTAATTGATTTTCTGTACCATCATAAAAGTTTTTAGGTTTTCTTTCGTAATCGAATCTAGCTAATTTTCTAATTCCAAATCCATATCTATAATCATAAGGGAAAACAGGTGTGTTATCTACTACGTCTGGAATAGAATATAGACTTCCGTCAGGATTAGTTCTTAAGAAGAAAGTAGACTCTGATGCTTCAATTGAATTACTTATATCACCAGCTCCATAAACTGTACTGTACTTTAAAAAATCTTCATATAAACCTTTAAAGAATTTTTGTTTACCTAAAGCTTCAGGAGATTGAGAAAAAGCTATTGTTGTTGTTAGTAATGTTAATGTTAGTAAGAGTTTTTTCATTGTTGTAGTAGTTTTATTAAATCACTGGTTAATATAGAATCTTTTATTCTTTTATTTTCTTTCCTAGTAGCAGCTCCTTTTCTCGCTGACTCAGATCTTTTTCTTTTCTTTTCAGCATCTATAGCCGCTCTTTCTTCAGGCGTTTTAGCATTGTACTCAAGTAATTCTTTTAGTTTATTATCCTTTCTAGTTTGTTTACCTTTTTCTATACCTTCTGCTTTCCTAACAGCTTTAGCTTCTTCTTTAATCTCATCAAACTCCTCGTTTTCAGCACCTACACCCCAAGATCTCCAACCTAAAGCTAGAGCTATTCTTTGCATAGATGAATTCCTAGCATCTAAAGCCTCAGCTATGCCTCGTGATTCTATCATGACCCTATCAAGAGGTATGTTTACTAAAGCAGAAGCAAGACTTCCCATTATTTCGTAATTAGGAGATGGATTGTATCTACCTTCTATGGTTAAATCCCAAGGGTGTTTAGCTATAACGTCTTTGTTAAACCTATAAGTTTGAATAGCACTATATATTTTTCTTAACTTAGAACCTACAGGAGGTGATATGTTTGCAGCTTCTATTATAGTGTAAGTATGATCAGCTGTAAATCCTTTTTTCTCTTGTTGATAAAATTTTCTTATAGTATTTTTAAGAGTGGTTGCGATAGCGCCATATATACCACTACCTCTAATGATAGAATCCATCATTCCGTTTAATATATTTGCTTGTTTTCTAGATTGACTAATTTCTAGACTTTCATCAGTATCGTCATCGTCAAACCCAGGTATTAAAGCAAACAACGCTTGCTGTAACGCATTGAATATTAAATTCTGCACAGCTCCGTAGTATATTATTTTACTAAAATTTGTTTTAAAATCTCCTCTACCATTTATTATATCTTGGCCAGCTTTCTTCATCAACCTAGTATACTGCATCGGCGTATTCTGGAAAGCCAGTATTAATCTACCCGCCGTACTTCTTTGTTGTTGTGAAACTAAAGCAGGATCACCAGATTGTTGAGCTTCATCTGATACTTTACTGAAATCTTGAAAAGCAGCAGCTTCAGCATCAGCTTTAGACATGCCTTTTTTTGTATAGGTTTTAACTCTATTTCTATAAAAAGAAGCTCCACCTGAAGCTATAGCAAAACTATCCGCTATTTGTGTAGGTGTAAAACCTATTTTAAGCAAATAAGATATAGCTGCGTTAGCTTTGTCTTTTGTATTCTTAGCTGCATTAGCTATCTCAGCTGATTGAACATCTGATTTTAAACCACCACGTCTTTGTTTTAACTTGTCAGAATTAAATATCATTACGAAATCTTTCCAATATTGTGGTTGGTTAGCAAAAGCTAAACCAGCTTGTAAAACATTGTTATCACTCCAGTTTATAAAGTTTGTTGAAGATATTAACTGTAGTAATGCTGATCTTCTATTGAAGAACATTATAGTACCTACAGAGTTGTTTATCCAGTTCAACCAAGAGTTGTTAATGCTATTAGAACCTGTTGTTCTGTTACTACCTGTTTTCATAGCGTAAATAGAATCTTCTATAGCACTTCTAGTAGCCTTACCGTAAAGCGCCTCTATTTTAAATAAATTCTTTTCACTAAATATAGTATCTACGTTTTCAATAAACTCAGATAAGTATTGCTTTCTATTTACTTTGTCAGTTAGGTTTTGTAAATCACTTAAGGTTGTTTGTGTATCCCAGTACTTACTAGGCTCTGGCCATACATCTACTTTTGACACGGTAAGTAATCCAGCAGCGTAGCCAGATAAATCTGAATCATTCTTAACTAAGTCATGTAATTTTTTTTGATCTCTTTTAGATATACCAGGTATTTCAATACCAGCCTCTGTCCAAAGATATACTCTTATAGCAGCATCATACGTGAAGTCTCCTCCTGGAATTAATTTGTTTAATTTTTTAACCACTGGCTTATACATCTTTAATAAACCTGAAGTATCATTTTTGATAGATTGTCTAGACGATTCAATAGCAGCTATACCTTTAAAATAAGGTGCCATTAAAGCGTCTTCAAAGAAAGTTTGATCTGCATCACCTTGTTTTCCTTTACCAGCAAAAGTATATTGAGTTAAACCTCTAAAATCTTCTGCTGAAGGCGGAATAAAGAATTTAAAACCACCTTTCTTCTTACCTCTTCTTCTAGCTACTACTTCGGAAAACGTTTTATTAGGATCTACTCCTTTTTGACGCTCCATCATGCTGTTAAAATCTTCACTTAGACCTTTGCTAAAAGCAACTTTAGCTAGTTGAACTCTACCTTTTATATCAAAATTATCGTATATTTGTTTTACTGCTTTAACATTTTTAATAGCATCGTCAGCAAAGTAGAAATCATTGTAACCGTCAGCTATTTTAGTTATCATCCAGTCAGCTTTTGCTTTAGCTGTACCATCAGCTAATCCAACTATATTTTCTAGACGTATATCAAGATCAATACCTTTTAGAAAAGTATGTATAGCATTTGCAGCACCTTGAGGTCTAGCGGTAAGTATGAAAACATTTTCATTTCCAAATTTTTTATTACGAGCAACAGCCTTCTCAAACATAGGGCCCTTTTTACCTTTCATAACTTTAGTAAATTCACTAAAGTCAAACTTAGCACCTTTAGACTCTAGTTCAGCAGATTGTAATGCAAACTCTGTAGCGTCTATTTTTCCTTTCGTTCCATCTGGAAGCGTATAAAGCACGTTAGATTTAGTTTGAGCCAATGTATCATCAAAATCCCAAACACTTATACCTTTGGCTGAAAAAGCTACTTTAGAGCCTAATTCAACAGCTTTAGTCTCAGCTCTGTATTGTTGTAACTCTTGGAACAAGTTTTGTTTGTTGACTGCTTTACCTGCAATTTCCCAAGACTCACCAATAATTTTAGTTGTAGCGTCTGGGTTTATACTTGTTATAGCAACAAAGTTTTTGTTACCCCAAGTTCTTATGTTGTAATATCTTTTAAAAGCAGGATCACCTATCTTATAACCTAAGTTCATTTTTGATTGTAAACCAACCTTGGTTAGAAAATCATCCATTTTTTTAGGTATAATAGCCACTTTATACTCTTCAAATAACTCGTCTGCTTTTGTATCAGCATTAGCTCTGTCATTCTTGTAGTAATCAACTAAGTTCATTAAAACAAAATTAGTAGGTATCATGTGCTCGTACCTAGCGTTTTTAGGATTTAATCCTGGTACAATGTATTCTAAGTTAGCTGCTCTTTTTAATGGAGCTGTCATTTGAGAATCCATTTGTTTAACTAACATAGCTAAATCCATATTGTCATATTCACCATCAACAACTAATTCCATCATGCCTTTAACATATCGTCTAGCGTTTTTAGCTTGTTCTAATCTTCCAGTAAAGTTTTTATCTTTTAATCCGCCAGCACTTGTCTCTGCTATTAAAGTAATTTCACTTTGCGCTACTTCTTTACCGTTTATCTTAAGCCAAGATTGTGTAGATTTTCTTGAGTTAGGTATATCAATTTCAATACCAGGCAAAGTGTTTAAGTGCTTGTAAAAATCATTTGTATTTTCAAACACTTGATATCTACCATCGCCAATTTTACCAGCACCAGCATACATAGGTTTATTTTGTATGACGTCAATAATAGCCTGTCTTTGTCTTACTGGATCATTATCAAACTGTCTTATGTAATCTAAAGGTATAGCTCGATGTCTTTGTATTCTAACGTCATTCTCAAATCCTTGAGCAATAGCTTCGTTTAAGTTTAAAAACGATCTTAGAGCTTGGTTTACCTGGTTCTCAGAAAACATGTCACTTATATAATCTAGAAGAATTCCAGAATCTTTAGCTCCATCTTTAACTATAGGATCAACAAGATTAAATTTCTTAGCGTAAGCGGCTAGTTCTTTTGCTATAGCGTTTACCTCTGAATTAGTAAAATTAGGTAACTGATCTTTTAATATTTCTCTGAACGTTGTTTCTACTTTTTTAGGATCAGCCCAGTTTGTTGAGCTTGGGTCTAACATACTAGCAACACCTGGTAGTGATGCATAAAACTGAGATTGTTTACCAAAATCTAGACCTCTAACAGAACTAAAAGCTACTCTACCTACGTTTTTATTTAACTCTTGTATAAAAGCCTCTGTTTTAAAACCAGCTTCTCTAAGAGCATCTCCTTGAATATCATAAGCAGATTCTTGACCCATCGTATCAGCTAAAGATAACTGTCTAGCTCCTTTAGTGTTAGGCTTAACACCTGTTCCTTCAAAGTAATTTAAATAATCTATTTTAGCTTTTATCTTGTCTTTTACTTTTTCAAATATAAAAGGCCCAGACTTTATATCAGTTATTTTTTTACCAACACTCAAGCCTTTGTCTATAGCATCATTATGACCTCTGATTTGCTCAGCATTCATTCTAACACCTGTGCTTTCAGTTAAGAAAGGATATTTTTTATTCAATACATCTATAGGTAGATCGTATATTAAGTTAAAGTTTTGTGATAAAAACTGAGAATAGTTACCTTTTTTATCTGCATTTGTTAGCTCTACATCGTTGTTAAAGTTTTCACCACGTTGCATTACATTTTTAAACATAGTTCCTATGCTTCCGCCATACTCTTTAGCTAGCTCTGTTCTAAACTTGTTAGTACCTAACTCATTCTTAAACTTTTTAGTTTTAAATGTTTTTACAATATTATTAGTTATCGCATCTACTACACTATTTGGTAGATTAACAGCTTTATTACTGCTGTCTATAAATTTAACTTTGTTAACAAAATCAACCTTACTATCTCTTAGTTTTTTAGCAGCATCAAGATCAGCTTGCTCAGCATCTAAATCAACCTCTGTGTCAGCAACGTCTCCAACATTCTCTAAACCTAAAGTAGCTGCAGTTTGCTTAAAAGTAGCTTTCGCTAACTCAAACACTCTAAAGTAACCTCTGTTTCTTACGAACTTATCTAAATCTTGAAACTTAGTAACACCTTCTTTATTTGGTTTTAAATACTCTTGCTGTATCATTGTAGATAACTCTGTAGCTACAAGTTGCTTCCAAGTATCTATAGTTTGACCTTCTCTGTTCATTGGATCTAAACCGTTCCAAATTTTATTAGAAATAGTTGTTACATAAGGACCCATAGCGTCAGATTCAGCAACTAATCTTGATTTCATAAAATCCGTTACTTGATTGCCGTTAACATCTGTGCTTAACATGCCGTTAACAAAAGATCTTATTTTTTCTCTTTTCTTTTCAGGCTTTGGAATAAATCCTTCAGGTAAAACAGGTAGTCCTTTCTTAGACCTATCGATGTTCATTTTCCCTACAACAAAGTCATTTAATAAACCTTCTAAATTAGTACCAGCACTATTAGCTACGTCAGATGGAGCTTCTTTTGTTTGATTTATAAAATCTTTTATGTCATTAGTCTGAGCATCTGTCACCACGCTAGACTCTTTAGCATCAGCTATATCTTCTTTTGTTAAAGTTCCGTCTTGTATTTTTTTAGCTAAATTAACAACAAAATTATAAGAATCAGTTTCTCCTTTGAAATCAAACTTATATTTTTCTTTAAACTTCTGCTGAGTAAGAACACCAAATAAACCAGATAAACCTTTTGCTTTTTTCTCACCAAATTTACCTTGGGCAATATACTCAAGAAAAACAGATATAACTTCTTTAGGATCAACGTTACCATCTCCGTCGTATATACGTTGGTCTTTTATAAAGCTTTGGTAAGTTTTATTATCAATCATCTCCATTGAAGTAAGAAGTTGATTAGATACATTACCAAAACCTATTCTATCAGCACCTTTACCAGTAAACAGCTCCCAAAATACTTGGTGACCTATTTCATGTGTTTTTGTAAATTGTTGTTCGTTTTTAATTCTATTCTCCATTACGGAAATAGTAGTCTTAACACCATTAGCATCAACGTATGCCGCGCCATCTGCATTATTGTTTTTTATACCATCTATAAAATCAGCACCAACTTGCTCATCTAAAGTTCCGTTATCAACCAATGCTTGCACGCCTGTAATAGCTTCGTCTACTGTATTAAATTGAGATATATTAATACCTTCAGCAGCGGCTTGAGCATCAGTAGCTTCAAACTTGTCTTTCATATAAAGATTATATGCTTCTTTCTTTACGTCCTCTGGCGTGTGTTTTTTGTCAGGATCTTTAGCTATTAAATTAGCGTCTGCTTCTGAAATGAAGTTATCATATTTTTCTTTGTTAGTAACCTCTAAACCTACAAAAGCAGTTCTAAGTTTTTTCTTATTTGTATCAGACAACATATCCTGCAGTCGACTTTCTATTATGTCAAAATCTGCAACTAAATCAGATATTAATTTTTGCTTAGTAGCCGCATCTATATCTGGATTATTTTTAATATCCTTAATCTTATTCTGAATCCCAAACTGCTTGTTCCTTACGAATATAGTAGCACCAATCGCTTCTTCACCTAAAGTGTTTTGTATTAGTGTAGTGTTAGATTCAATTAACTTATTAAGCTTGGCTTGTTTTTTAGCCATGTTATCCATTAACTGTTTCTTTGTCTTGAAAAAATTAGGATTAATATCTCCCATACCATAGTTCATCCTGTCTAATTTGCTACCCATCTCATTGATGCTGTTTTGCAAACCTCGCATTTCACTCATGCTTTCATATGAAGAAAATTTAGAATTATAAGCTCCTCTAAGAAAAGGTAAACCACTAAACAATAATCCAAAACCAAAACCAGAGAAACCAGCATGGTCCATACCTCTAGTGATATCAACTCCATCTAACATGTTTTGAACACCAACAGTTGCTATTTCACCTAAAGGTTCTAAAAGTATATCTGTAACTGTTCCTCTAGCATTTTCTTTAGCCCAGTTTTTTGACGAGGTATTTAAAGCCTGCATACCTTTTAGCTTGCCAGATTTTAAGAAGTTTCTTTTTGCTCTTGCTAAAATAGGTACAGTTGTTAAATGCGCAAATCCACCTTCAGCAAGACCATAACCTAAACTTGTTAACCACATTGAAGTATGTGAATGATCTTTTAAACCATTTACAAGCTGGTAAGTCATATCCATCTGCTTTTGACCAGTAGAGGAAGCGCCTACTACAAGAGCAGCATAACCACCACTAGCAACCATAGCTGCTAATATAGGAAGTTGATTTGAACCTTCTTGCATTAAAAATTTACCAAAATTTCCTATTGAATTGAAAGCTCCACCTGCTCCACTACTAAAGTCTACGTCTCTAACATAACTACCTCTAACTCTATTTGTAGTTTTATAAAGGTCTTGAAACGGACTTTCTTCGTCCATGTAAACACCACCTGTAAAAACATTAAAACCTAAGTTTGCGATACCAGCACCAATGTCAAGAGTACCTAAAGCAATGTTAGATATATATTTTTCACTTAAATCATAGTTTCTAGAAGCCGCGTCCATAGACACGTTTAATTCATTTTTTTTATCAGCTATGTTTTGAGCTTTGTCGTTTAATGTGTTAAATATACTATAATAAGAAGCGTTATCCATGTAGGCTTGATCATATAGTGTTTTTAAATTACTAAGAATCGCTTTATTAAACACCGTTGTAGTCTCAACACCGTTTTCATCAATTGTAGTTTCTGAATAAGTTTCGTTATCGTAAGGGTCTATAACAATACCATTGTTATTTAAAGCTATAGTTAATTGTTCCTCCTGCAACTGGGTCATTCCGCCTTTTTGATCAATGACGTCTTGTATTATTTGTTGAATGTTTTTATTTTCTTTAGACTTATCTAATATAGTACTCTGCGTACTTGTTATACTTTCTAGCTCTTTATTTAGATCTAAATCTAGCATCCTTGTACCAACGTTTAACGCGGCAGCTGTATCCCTGCTTTGAAAATTATCTTCGATATATAGTTGAGAAAACTTATTAATTAAACCTAAGGTCTCAGTTTGGGCTTCTTGATTCAAAACCATCATCTTAGCAAGATCGTCAATGGTTTTAGCTTTGTATTTTTCTTTAAGAGTGTCTATACGATCATCGCTAAGCGCACTTAGCTCTTTAGAAACAGCATCAAACTTATCTGCTAATACACCTCTTTCATGAGAACTACCAGTTTCATCAGAATATGGCATTCTGTCGGTTGAGTATTTACCATCAAATAGTTGATTTATTTTGTAAAACTCAGTATTATTTACCGCTGTAGATTTATCAAGATTAAGTACATTAAATCTTGACTTTATTTCTTGTTTTTCTTCAATAAAAATTGGATTATTCTCTGTAGCTATTTCAGTAATAGCTCTTGCCTCATCTCTTAAACTTTCTTTGTTTTGAAAAAAGTCTCTATCTGTTTTTATTAGACTAGCATTTTTAGTCATGTAGTCTTGTAGCAACTTGTAATTAGCTTTATTTAAAGCCGATGTCTGTTGACCTGTAAAAAGACTATCAGTATTAAGCTCTAATACAACATGCCCTTCCGAGCCAGGTATTTTAACTTTTATAAATTCAAAACCACCTGTTGTTCCTCCAGACGCTGCATTAAGTACTGCGAAATTATCAGGGTTTTTGAATTTGAAACCTTGGTTTACTTCTTCAAACTCTAAATTAGTTCCACTAAATATTTTGTCAAAGGTTATTTTTGCTTCCTCTTCATCTGATCCTAAGACTCTACCAATAAAAGATGTACTACTAAAATCTTGAACACCTTCTTTATTAACGCTAGGTTTAAGAACCTCTAATAAAGTTGTTACTTTTTCTTCAGAAGAAGCTGCGTTTAAGATGTTAGATTTGTTTGTATTTTTAATCCTTCTAACAGATATTCTTCTTAAAAAGTCCGCACCTTGTTTTTGTAGTTTTTCAAATTTAACAGCAGCAGCAGCGGCAACTTCTGATCCGGGTACACCGAAGTCTATATTTTCGGGATTAACTATGTCATCAAATATATCTTTCTCTAAAGTTTCGGCAGTTTTTATTTTTTTAGGTATACGTTTTATGTATTGGTTTGGGTTTGTGCTATCTTGCACAACATTCTTAATTTGTGGATCGACACGTTTTACTTCGTTTTTATCTCTATCACCTGTTAGTCTAAATTTGAAATCCGATAAAGATTTTTCCAATTTGGAGGCCGTATTTATTGGTTGTATCTCCGACCCCGCAACTGCCTCCACATTTACAGGATCTGTTTGAAAATCATCATTAATCAGTTTATGCTTGCTAACGTAGTCGTCGAAACTTAATCCGCTAGAATCAGCCGCAACTTGTATTTCTTCTATAGAAAAATCTTTACCATTGTAAGAATACTGTTGGGCTTGTTTTAAAGGTGTGCCTTTCATATTTTTAATTTTATTTTATTTGGTTGGAAGTGTTTGGCTTTTTTGAAGGTCAGCTAAAAATTTAGCTTTTTCCTTATCGCTCAAGCCTTGAAATTGATCAATAAATGGTTTATTACTTACAACCGATGCTTTTGCTTGTGCTATTCTTCTAGATTTATTAGCTGCATCTTGAATTTTTTGATTTGCAATAGCTCTCTTTTCATTGAAAGCAGATGATGCAACTTTTTTCAAACCTTCAAGATATACTCCTGATAAGTAAGATCTTAACGCTTGATCATTTTCTATGTCTAAAAGATCATCATTCCAATCAGATCTGTCATTCATAGGAGTATCACTTATAACTGTGTCGTAAACCATAGACATCATATCTTCTCTACCCATGGTGTTAAACATTCCGTTTAACTGGTATTTATAATTTGTTTCTAAACCACCCTCAATCTTAGCACCTCCATTTTGAGCCTTGTTAGTAAGTTTCATTATATCATCAAAGCCTTGAGCGTTAATTAAATGATAATTCCAGTCTGTATCTTTTTCAAAGTCAGAAAATGGAACGAATTCACCTTCATGAGAAATTTGAAAAGTTCCTCCAGGTTCTATGACTATATCAAAATCATTGTTTTTATACAAAGAATTTAAATTAGCTGTGTTTCCGTTTACAATAGAAGATTCACTTATAGAGTTGTTTTTAGTATCAGTGTAGTATTGTTCTCTTTTTTTCTTAAATTCATCTAAATTAGTACTTAATGATTTAAAATCTGAGTTAATAGAGTTCATTGTAGCTATAGCTTTCATATACGCTGGGTCATCGGCATCTAGCGTAGATGCTGCCTTGGCTGCTTTAGCATATTTGTTTCTATTTGATATCAAGAAACTATTAACCTCGTCTCTCATGCCAGGTTCAACTTTAGAAACCTCTATAGTGTCCATGCTATTAACATAGTTTTTTAACTCAACTTCATCCTGCCTTTGCTTGTATAGAGTGTTTCTCATCTCTGCCAAAGCACCTTCACTAGGTCCTATTCCACCAGCACCTGCGTTAAAACCACCTTGGATATTATCGAATCTATCTGCAGCTATACCTGCGCCTTGTATTAAGTTTGAATTTGCCATTTAAGTTTTATTATTGTGTAACTCCAGAAGCGCCCATGATATCACTGTGATCAGCAACCCCACCAACCATTTGGCCTATACCACCTGTTATGGACTGTGTAGCTGCATCTCTAGCAGCATTAGCAGCTCCAAGTCTTTGTTGACTCATTCCAAATAATGTTTCTGTTTTATCTTTTTCAGCGTTTCTAGATTGTTGTTCGCCTTGTAGCTCAGCGTTTTGTACACTCATTCTACCTTGAGCAGCTCTAAGTTGATTGCTTTGTTCTTGTTGACCTATACTAACAGATGCTTGTTGCGCTTGTTGGTTACCAGCACCAGCTAAAGCCT